>Ga0105238_10000181_pt1 | contig 68696 bp, 99 predicted proteins | sample KBSC34metaG_FD_81526 | JGI IMG/M metagenome (GOLD analysis project Ga0105238, IMG submission 81526) | Corn rhizosphere microbial communities from Kellogg Biological Station, Michigan, USA - KBS C3-4 metaG | ecosystem: Host-associated > Plants > Roots > Rhizosphere > Soil | place: Michigan, USA...
ACTTTAGACCCTATGGTGAAATGGCAGTACACGTTAGACTTAAAATCTAATGCTTAGGCGTGCGGGTTCGACTCCCGCTAGGGTCATTTGGAAGGCAGGCAAATATTGGTTTGTTGCACTTGTTTGCTAAACAAGGTATCGGAGTAATCTGATATTAGAGTTCGATTCTCTAGTCTTCCGCTTGGAGAGTAGCGGCAAATGGTTGCCATCCAGACTTGAAATCTGGCGCGGTCCTCTGGACAGGGTTCGATTCCTATGCTCTCCGCTTAATGGCCGTACGGGGAAGTTGGAGAGTCCCGTCAGACTGTAAATCTGATCCTTTCGGGGTGATTGAGTTCGAATCTCAGAACGCGCCACTTGTTTTTTAGTAAAGGATTTTTACCTTTGTGTCCATGAATGACAGCAACGCAAAATCGATAGAGGCTGAGGAGCAAAAATGTTCCTGTAGCCAAGTTGGTAAGGCGTCAGACTTTCACTCTGATAATCGCGGGTTCGAGTCCCGTCAGGAATACTAAAAGATAAAGATTTTGAAAAACTGGTTTACGATAATGAAAGGAATTTTTACAGCGAGAAATTGCAGTAAGGATGTCTTTTATATTGGCCGGTTATAAATAAGTTCTTCGACACAACTTAACCCGGCCACAAAAGGTCGGGTTTTTTGTTTTATGGGCCTTACGCCAACGGCAGGCAGACTGTTTTGCAAACAGTTCTCTTTGAGTTCGACTCTCAATAGGTCCACGCAAGGCATGTAGCCTTAACATCCACGTAGGATGGCGAATAAGGGTTGTTAGCTCAGTCTGGTAGAGCACGGGTTTGTTAAACCCATGGTCGAAGGTTCAAATCCTTCACTTCCCTCACGCTTTAGGCTATGGTAGCCGAATGGTCTCCAAAACCATAGGACATCGTTCGATTCGGTGAAGGCGTGCAAAAGGTCTGTAAGCATTGCTGGCGATGCGCCTGACTTGTAATCAGGAGACACACAGTTCGATTCTGTGACGGACCTCATGAAAAAAGAAAGGAGATGCGCTTAAATAAGCGCTTGTAGTTCAATGGACAGAATAAATCCCTTCTAATGATTTGATGGTGGGTTCGATTCCCCCCAGGCGTTCGAAGATAGGCCCTTAGCTTAATGGTGGAGCACTTCTCTCATAAGGAAGGGGACATCGGATCGGTACCGATAGGGCCAACATGGAAACAGATAAGAAAGCTACGATACATGGTGTCGTAGCTCAATGGTGGAGCTTTCGGCTTTTAACCGAAAGGACGTGGGATCAGTACCCACCGGCACTACAAAATATTCGCATAGCTCAGCTTGGTAGAGCAGCGCTCTGATAAGGCGAAGACCGGAGGTTCAAATCCTTCTGCGAATACAACATAGCGAGATAGACTGGAGCCTGGTACCAGCGGAGTCTCATAAGCTCTAACCGAAAGGAACGCGGGTTCGAATCCCGCTCTCGCTCTAAATGGACTTGTAGCTCAGTTGGTAGAGCGGCAGACTGAAAATCTGCGCGTCCGTGGTTCAACTCCACGCCTGTCCACATCTTCTGGTAGCTCAATTGGTAGAGCGCTTGGCTTACATCCAAGTGGTTGTCAGTTCAAGTCTGACCTGGAAGACTAAAATGCGTTGTTAGCTCCAAGCAAGAGCATCTGACTTCCAATCAGAGGGTTGTGGGTTGAAGTCCCACACAGCGCACTAAGATCAGGAGGTTGGGAGTTGGATTCTCCTTATCCAATTGAGGCGTTTTAATTGACAATGCCGGATGTACCGGACACTATTACAATGAAAACCATTGTGATGGCATTTGATAAAACCCCTAACATGTGAAAGCGCAATTCACGGATATAACTCAATGTCAGAGTACCTGATCTTTTAAGTAGGTAATGGTCGCGGAGGCCGGATAGTCTGCAAAACTATTGAGAACAGTTCAACTCTGTTTGCCTACTCTTTGGATGTTGTGGTGTAATGGCTGCATAACTTCCTGTCACGAAGTTGGTCGGGGTTCGAATCCCCCAATGTCCGCACACGATAAATTTTTACGTAACTTTATCGTAAAAATAATTCTACATGGCTACATCCATTGTCAGTACTGGGTACGGTAATAATTCACAATATCCGTTTCCGGATGAATGGTCGCCAATCAAAACAAAAGAATCAAACAAGTATGGATTGCAAGCCGCGAAGGCGATGTTTTATTCGAGCAATCGCTACGGATATCGAATGTTCAATGATACCCAGAATTATAATGCCTACATAGAATTAGCCCAAGGGCGGCAGTCAATTGAGCCTATTTACAGGATGTTGGGTTTTTTCAGTGATCAAAATCAAACCCAATCCGATAACCAGTCTCTCGCATACATTGACGTCCAAGTATTGAACCTTGTGACGAAGTATGTTAACCGGGCAGTAGCGAAATTACAGCGAACAGGAAGATATGACATCAGCTTCTCAGCAGTTGATCCGTTATCAGTGAATGAAGCAAAAGAGCACAACGCTAAAATTCAAACACTGTATCAGATGCGCGATTGGTTTAAGGCCATGAAGCTGAATGCGCAAGATTATTTTCCGGAAATTGATCTCTCGGTGCTTCCAGAATATCCAGAAGAATTATTATTCAATCTGAGTGTCAATACTAAAATCAAAAAAATAGTTGACGCAGAGAAGATCATGAAGTTGATCAACAACACGATCAATGACATGGGACAAGTGATGAGAGAATACGATTGGTATTCGGTTGTTCTTGGTCGCGGGCATACTTGGTGCTATTTGGATGAAAATAATATTCCTCGAGTGCGTGCGATCAATCCAAAATTCTGGGGAGGAAGCTATGTTGAGAATGAAGATTATTCGCGGCAGGAGTATGCTTTTTTTGTGGACTTCATCACCAGGAATCAATTCAAAAAAGAAGCTCAAGGGAAATTGAGTAAGGCAGAAATTGAATCGGTTATTAGTGAGCATGCCTTCCCTAATACTGCAGCCAGTTATGGGACGTTGCCGCAGTACTATGACAATTACGATGGCCTTGAATACATTCCGGTGATGCGATATTATTTCCTTTCGAATGATAATGTTGCGTGGAAGATTTGGAATCATCAGGGTACCGGTAATAAGATGTTTGACCAAACCCATTATAATTACTTTCCTACCGAGAATTCCAACAAGGAGCAGAAAGTAGTTCAAAATAGTTACACAAGTGTGTACGGCGGCAATTGGGTAATGAATAGCGAAACGGTTTATGACCATGGGCGCAAGGCAATGCCACATACGGAATTGGTCAATACGAGATTGCCGATCATTACATTTGCTCCCAACATGAAGGAGGGGCGTATTGTGTCAATGGTATCCCAAATGGTCGAGCCAGCCTTCATGCTAAATGTGGCGTGGAACCGGATGAAGGATATCCTAGCGAAAGGAAGAATGGGTCCGATAGAGTTGAATTTGACGGCAATTGATAACATTGCCCTTGGCAAAGGAGGAGAGAAGTGGACCGAGAAGCAGGCTATTGATTTCTTCAATCAGTCGAATATCTACGCCACCAGGCAAACGACTAGTCCTTATGGTCAGCCAATGGGGCAGGCAATTCGGGAGATGAAGGCCGGGTTGACTATCGCGGATTACATGAGTACAATCACCAGCTGCATTAACTTCATGAACGAGCTCAGCGGATCTTCGGTGGTAGAATCTTCATCGCTTCCGGACCGGTTAACAACCAGTGCGATGAAGAGCAATGTGGATGCGTCGAATGATGCGATTGAGTATCTGATCAATGGGCACCGCCAAGTCTATAAGGAAACGAGCCATGTGCTGATGTTGCTTGCCCAGCAGGCGAAGATGGATAAGACCAAAATTCAGGGCATGATTCCGGCGCTGGGGACATCAACTACCGAGTTCTTTGAAGTGCCCGATGACATCGCGTATTGCGATTATGGACTGCAGATGCAGCCCGAGCCCACAGAGGAGGAATGGATTGAATTCTACAGTGAACTCATTGAGGCGGTCAAATTAGGTAGATTGAATTCTTCTGATTCTGCCTTCATCCGTCAGATCAAAAACATGACCATGGCTCGGCAGGTAATGGCCAACCGTGAGAAGATTAATGAGGCCAAGGCGATGAAGATGCGAGCCCAGGAACAAGAGTTCCAGATGAAGACCGGTGAGCAGGCGGTACAGGCTAAATTGGCCATGGAGATGCAGGTACTTGATAAGAAGAAGAACGATGAGATGGAGTTGATGCAACTACAGGCACGAATTGATGATGCACTCACACAACGCAAAATTATGCTTGAAAGTGAAGCGAATAAGACTTCTGAGATGGTCAAAGAGAGGATTGCACGCCAGCAGGGTATAGATACAGTACTGAAGGAAGCCATGAGATCACGCTCTGAGGACAAGAAGACTGAGGCCCACAAAGAGGTTGGATTAGCTAGTACTCAGGCACAGAATGCTAAAACCGCTGTGGATGCCCATGTGAAGATGACGGTGAGTAAGAATAAGCCAAAGGAGTCCAAAAAATAAATACAAATTTATTTGTATAAAGACTTGACACGTGTGCCTAATGTGTGTACATTTGATTCATCAATGAGGCGCTTTCACTTTTGGATAGAACAAAAATGGATAGACCGATTAAAACGGGATATGGCAAAACATGGACATTCAAATGTGTCGAGTTTTATGCGCTTCATCTTGATAAAGTTCTTTGAAAAAAATTGACAGTAGTAATTGAATGGGTTACTTCACAGCCGCCAAGTGCTTGCACTGGCTGTACCAAATACACCCACCAAGATTTTCTCTGTCAGTATCATTGCATGTAGCGATAAGTCGAGTTACTTCACTACGGATGACGCGTTATAGGTTCGAATCCTGTCGGCTCCACGAATAAATTGAAAATGGGGCTGTGGTGTAATTGGTAACACGCGAAAAATTTCTCACTTAAATTTTCTCATGCGATAATATTTGCGAGTAGTGATTGTATCAGTTACTTCTTATTGATGAAAAACACTGATCAAACTTTTCTCTTGCAAAAACCTTGGTGATAGTAACCTTTAGGAGTTCATCTGCTAATTGAAACCTCCTGTTGGAATTTTCTTCACCATCTTTTTTAAAAGGGAACCTCGCGTTCCCTTTTTTTATGTTTCACTTTTTAAACCAAAAAATGTATGTCAAGATTCAATGTAAAAACCGAAGGTACTAAGACTACAAATATAGCCGGTGGACAAGCCTACGCACAGTCTCCTGAATTGGAACTTGTTTCAATTCTATTGACTTCATTTGCAAATGATCAGTTTTATAAATCAGCAAATGATACCTTTCAAACCCTGAAGGATTTGATTGTTCGATGTGACAAAGAATTCGTTGCCAAGGCAGCTATCTATGCCCGTACTATATTCGGCATGCGTTCGATTACGCATGTGGTGGCTTCAGAATTAGCGAAACATATTTCTGGTCAAACATGGGCTAAAAACTTTTACGAATCCATTGTGTATAGACCCGATGATATGATGGAAATATTATCTTACCATACAGCAAACAATGGCAAAGTGCCTAATTCAATTAAGAAAGGGTTCGCGAAAGCATTCGATAAATTTGATAAGTACAAATTAGCGAAGTATCGTGGAGAGAATAAAGGATTCAAACTTATTGATGTTGTAAATCTTGTTCATCCAGTCCCAGTAGAATCTAATGCAGAAGCAATTCGCGCCTTAACAAAAGGAGAATTGAAATCTTTTGATACATGGGAAACTGAATTGACTAAAGCTGGCCAAACAGCAACCAATGAAGACGAGAAATCCGAATTCAAAAAAGAAGTGTGGATTAACTTGGTGCGGGATAAAAAAATAGGATATTTCGCATTGCTCCGTAATCTACGAAACATCATTGAGCAAGCGCCAGAAGTCATTACTGAGGCCTTGGCTACTTTAGAAAATGAAGTGCTGATCAAAAAATCATTGGTGTTGCCATTCCGTTTTACCACGGCTTACGAAGAAATTCAAAAACTGAATGACGGAAAAATTATTCGTCAAGTATTGATGTCATTGAACAAAGCCGTGGATATTTCGGTCTCTAACGTGCCTAAATTCGATGGTGAAACGTTGGTTGTATTGGATGAGTCTGGTTCAATGGCAGGACGACCAGCACAAATTGGAGCTTTATTTGCAGCAGTATTAGTAAAATCTAATAATGCCGACTTGATGACTTTTTCTGACATGGCTCGTTATCAAAATGTGAACCCTATGGATTCTACGATCACAATCGCAGGTTCCATCAAATTTGCATCCGGAGGAACCAACTTTCATTCAATATTCCAAACCGCTAACAAGAAATATGACAGAGTTGTGATCTTGTCTGATATGCAGGGGTGGATGGGTTATAATACACCACACGCTGAAGTATCAGCTTATAAGAAGTCAACTGGAGCGAATCCGTTTATTTACTCCTTTGATTTAGCGGGTCATGGTTCGATGCAGTTTCCTGAACAAAATGTTTTCTGCTTGGCAGGATTCAGCGAAAAAGTATTCTCCATTATGGCCTTGATGGAACAAGATAAAAAGGCTTTGATTTCTGAAATAAAAAAGATTACATTTGATTCACAAAAAAAATAAGCCTATGAAAAAATTTCTCACACTAGTATTCGGCCTGATGATCGCGACAGTCGCGGTTTGGGCCATTCCGCGTGATGTCAAGAAAGACTTGCCCGGAATCGAAAAGTCAATCAAGATGAAAATCGAAGTTGTAAAAGCGAATACAGTAGCCCTTGTGGCTATCAATGATCAGGGAGAAAGTCCCGGTCAGTTCGCTGAAAAAATATATTCGATTAATTTTATTGACCAAGTTGCCGAAGAAATCATTGCCCAGCCGATTGACTATTCGTATAGTTGGCGACCGCAAAATTATTCTGATAGCAATAAAAATTTAGCAAAAATCAAACTCTTCCAGCATAAGATTTCGAGGCAACTATTACTTCGATGTTAGAGAGTAAAAAAGAGATTGGGAACCCAGCTTCACGGCTGGGTTTTTTATTTTAGCAACTTTCCAACTAACTTTGGATTAACCAAACCGACAAAATTTATGGCAACCGAAACAGAAGAAGTAGTTAAAGACGAAGTAAAAACTGAAAAAGTTTATGATCTCACCCAAGGCAAATTCATTGAGAAGTCTGTTGAAAAGAAAGAGCCAGTAGATACAAGCAAAGGCCGATCAAAAGAAGGCGCTGAAAATATCGCCGAACGCCAAGCAGCAGAGGGAAAAGCTCCTGAAAAGAAAGAAGAGAAAAAGGAGGAGAAGAAAGAAGAGAAATCAGCTGATAAAGTCGAAGCCCCCGATTATAATAAATATCTGAAAGGCCTTGGATTTGATTCCGAGGAAGAACTTACCAAGTTCAAGGAGAAGAGCGAGCAGCTTGCCAAAGACCTCGAAGAAGCCAAAAAACCCAAAGAATACGAGTTTAAGTCTGAGAAGGAAAAGGCGATCGCTACGTTCCTGAAAGACTGGGACATGGAGAATGTAGGTGAAGGCATTGAGATGGCCGGCCGACTGATGAAGATGGACCCGGAGAAAATGAACGAGAAGACCATCCTCCAAGAACAATATGTATTGGATAATAGTGACATCAGCCGTGACAAAGCCATTAAGTTGTTCAATGATGAGTACAGTAAAAAATATGTGCTTGACAAAGAAAATTTCGATGATCCAGAAGAATATAAAGAAGCACAGGAGCTCGCTGAAATAAAGAAAGAGAAAGCAGTCGCCGCTGCCAAAAAAGTTTTGTTGGAGAAAAAAGAGACGCTGAAGTACAAAGAGAAGCCTGCAAAACCAGAAGAAAAAGCAGCCGAAAAATTCGAGATTCCGAAAGAAACGATCGATAAATACGTGGGAGAAGTAAATAAATTTTTCTCTCCGGCGCAAGGTGAAGACTTTGATAAATTCATCTACCAAGATGATGAGAATGAGGAGATTAAGGTGGCTGTACAGTTCACCAAGGAAGAGATACAGCAGATGAAAAAAGAAGTGATTGCATATCTGCATTCACCGAATCCTTATGACAAGGATAAAAAAATAGATAAATTTGATGCAGGGAAACTTGTTGCCCAAGTCGCCGACATCCTCCACGGAGATAAAATCAAAGAGCGGATGTTGAAAGAAGTTGTAAAACTCGCCAAAACGCTTCGTATCGAGCAGTTAGCTGATGTGAAGCCAGATAAGAAAAGTGGCGGAGGTGGCAAAGGCAAAGAGGGAATACCTTCGATTGATGAACAGTTTGCAGAACTGGGCAAAAAAGCGGTCGCTGACCGTCAAAAGAAGAAGTAGGATAGTAATCGGGGAGTTTTAATCTAAAAAATCCCCAATGGCAACAGTAAACACGTATCGAGATTTCTCGTTCGCGTCACAGGAAAATTATCCTGTAATCTCAAATATTGAGTTCCTTTTGGAACCTCAAATCGTTAAAGAACTCTTCAACGTCAACCCGCTTGTTACCGACATCGGTGACTTCATGAAGATGGGTTTGATGGAGAAGGTAGAGGGAGAAGAAATCATTCACCGCGAAGAGCGGAGAATCATTGATGCTCCGTTCATCAACACCGATACCACCCAGGCAAACGTCTTCGGCGTTGCTTCTGTAGGTAATGGTGACCCCGCTGCATTCGCCGGCCTGCAGTACATCCAATTGGCCGCAAGCGCTCACACGCCTACCACAGGGTCCATCGCAAATACAATGTCATACCCCAGAACGGGTGATGTTGTAGAATTCAAGGGTCAATACTTCTGGCGCGTACAGGGCAAGCGCGAATCGGTAGCGAATGCTCACCGGTTGTACATGACCAAGTTGAATGCGACCTATCCTGATCTTTCTTCGACCATCACGCTCTCCGGATCGACCTATGGAGGTGATCAGATCACCATCCCTGGCCCAGCGTACGAAGAAGCAACATGGGGACGTCAAGAAGGGTTGATTCCTGTGTTCACTAACATCCGCTCTTATCTGTCTGAATATGCGGATGTGTACCAGACTACCAACAAACAGCTGACCAACAGAACCTATCCAATTGTGGATCCTGAAACTGGCCAGACTATCAACTTCTGGTATGTGATTGGTTCTCGCCAGACTGAAGAGCGCTTCATGCTCTACATCGCCATGAGTTTGTTTGTGACTCCTACTGCGGATGCGAATGCAGTCGCTTATGACCCTATTTCTGGAACGAACAAGTTGCTGACCACTTCCAATGGTTATATCCCTGTGTTGAACGCCAATGCAGCTGGTAAGCAATACGACGATACGATCACTCTTTCCTTATTCAAGGACTTGTACCGTATGCGTAACCGTCTGAACCAAGCTGGTGACAGCATGGTATGGCATGGCCCTGAGTTCTCATTCCGTGTATCTGACTTGATCACTCAAATCGGAACTAACGGTAGCATCGTGTACGAACACAAGGCCGTTGATTTGGAGATCAGCACGATCAAAATCCCGGGTGCAGCGTTCAATTTAAAGTCGTTAAGAATTCTTGACAATCCTCAGTTGACGAACATCCCTGGCCGTCCTTATCCTTGGTATTTCATCGTGAAGCCTATGGATAAGAAAGAAGATGCTAAAACTGGTATCCCGATGGATTGCTTTACGATCATGTACAAGCAACAGTCCGGCGGTGGTGCTCGTGGATTCTACAAGGTATGGCAGACTGGTGCCTACGCTCCTGTTCCAACGTCGGAGCAACGCGTATGTAACACCAACTACCACTCTGAACAAGGTATCCGTGTTGTAGCGGCATCCAAGCACATCTTGGGTACTTCTTCTCAATTCTAATTTCAAGAACCTCCCGAACTAACCACTCGGGAGGTTTATTTTAAACTTTAACCGACAAAAAAATGACAAAAAAATCATCATCACTTGACTCATTCTTAGAGGATGAAAAAGACCCTCTCGAAGTTGTAGAAAGTAAGGAAGAAGAGATTAAAAAGCCGGCTGTTCCACCAGTAACTACAGCACCGCCAGTTCCTCCGCCAGCCAAAGTAGAATTCAAAAAAAGGAAGTTTGAACGCGAGATGCCTGACACAAGTGGGCTTTCACTGAGTCCCAAACTTTTACCTCCTATCACACGCCGGAGGATGGCCATCTATCAGCTACTTAGTGCTGATGTAAAATTTGATCATCGGGTAGTTGAAGGTCCAAACAGGATTGAACCCGCACCATTCGAGATGCATCCAATTTATGAATTGTTCGATCCATTCGAGCCTGTATTGGCCAAGCGTAGAAAGAGAATGATCTACTCGAATGACATTGCGACTCACGAATATTACAATACCAATGCGACGACAATTGATGTGAATACCAATACGCGAATTGAAATGCCTCAATTCGTCCATGGGCAAATCGCAATCGACGCTCTTAAAGAGTACATAAAATTTTGTTGGTTAGAACTTCATCCCCAAAACGTGAACAATAAATTTCGCGACAAAACTAAGGCGGCAAAGTTCAAACGCATTGACATTGAATTCCATTCTCCACATGTGCAGTTAATGCAACGTGACTTATCGCGTGATGCCGAGACTCATGTGATTGGATTAAAGGCTGATCAGTTGATCAATTTGGCGGCTGCTTTTGGAATACCATCCACGACAGCAATCACCGATATGCGTTTACAGATGCGCAAAGAGGCCTATGATCATCCAAGGGAAGTCCTCTTTAAATCCCCTGATAACAAGGCTACTACTATGATGAATATCATGAAGGCCTTGGATTTGGGAATTATTGATTTTGATCCTGATACCCAGCAATTCTACTTAGGTGACGACAAGAATCCGGTCCATCTTGTATTAATTGATAAAACTCCATTGGAAGACTTCGCTCGTTTCTTAATTTCTGATGAAGGTCAGGATGTGAAACAAGAAGTCGAAAATTTACTATCTTTCTGGCAATAGCCGTATCTTTACTCCTCTTAGCGAGCCATGTCCTTTTAAAAGCCCCGTTATCCGAGCGGGGCTTTTCTTTTGGGTAATTTTTCGCGTAAATTCGCCATTAATAAAACCCGACAAAACTTTATGGAAGACCAAGAAATGACAATTCTCGAAATGTATGATGTCAGAGCCTTTATTTTTGGCTTTCAGAGTCCTACATTTTTTTGTACAGGATTCATCAATGAAAAAAACCCTGATCTGAAAGAATCGACTAAACGGAAAGTGGCGAAAGTTGGCAAAGCAGTCAATGCTTTGCTGGTTGACATTGAAGAGCAACGCGAAAAAATTAAAATTTTTGTGCCAGAAGGATTCCCTGTATTAGTCACAGAGGAATTATCTCCTGAAGAAGCAACGCAAGCACAAGCTACTCTTGATGCACAACTAGCCAAAATCAGAAAAGAGAAAGATGATGAACTGTTGAATTCAAAAGAGAAAATCACTTTTGAAAAGCCGCTCTTCTCATTAGTCGCCGACTTATCCTTCCCAAACAACTATACTTTCTTGTACGACAAAATTTTTAAAGATTAAATCATGGCAACAGTTGTATTTTCTTCTTCGATTGAAGGCGTTTCATCAGATTTGACGACTGCAAATTTAGTAGACGATACAGACTACACTCTTCAAGGAGTTCTGAGAAATACACTTGCTGTCGTTTGTTTTTTATACAAAAGGGACGCGCAAAGTGCAGACACTTTATTGGCCACGGACAATAGCGCGCCACTCAGTGCACTACAATGGAGTTTCTCATTGCCATCACAAGACGGTTTGTTTATCGCCCGTCTGATGGGTTTTCCGATATGGGCCGCAGCCTCGTTTCCATTCCACTCTTGCGTTTATAATTCCGGTGCGTACTATTATTGCAACAATGCCGGAGGCACCTCACAAGTCCCTGGAGTTGGAGTTGATTGGACAGTGATACCTTTAGCAAGTATACCAACAGTGATTGATGGCTTGTCGCCAGTGTCTCCAAATCTTAGTAACACTCAAACATATAATTTCACCACGCCACATCTTCAAACTGGAATACTCGCAGATGAGGAGGCCACGCTCGGCGAAAAAATTATTAACGGGATCTGTAAAAATTGGGCTCAAGCAGCAAGTGTAATTATGGGTGGAGCACTTCTTGACAGCGCTTATACAAATTTCGCTAAGCAAAACTACGCAGTTGCCCAAGGGATAGTTGATTATCTTCAAGCGCAAACAGCGATGCAAATCTGATGAGTAACATCGCTCCGATAAGAACAACCGAAGAGATCAATACGATCATTAACAATGCACGCATAGCCCTTGCGAGCCTTGGAGAAGATATCATCAATGAAGAATTGGCTGGTATTGATGATACCAATGTTCTTCATCGTGACAAAAAATATCGTCTTCTATTGATTGATATTTATCTCGGGACAATTCTGGATAAGTCCGGAAATATTCTGAATTATTTCCAAGCGTCAGCCAATACCATCAAGTTCAATAAAATTTTGACAGGTCTACTCAATCTCGCTAATATGAGTGGGCCTGCGATTCCTTTATTATTGCAACGAACAAGTAGTCTTCAATTTTTACCTACTGGATTAACAGTCGGCGGTGATCTTTCCGGTAATCTTCCCAATCCCCATGTAGTTGGTATCAATGGAACATTATTATCAGGACTTGGAACAGGATTATTAAAATTGAATGCTGGCGTTCCTTCTATCGCGACAAGCGGAACAGACTATGCACCAGCGACAAGCGGATCAAGTATATTGAAAGGTAATGGAGCGGGAGGATTTAGTAATGCCTCTGCCGGAACTGATTATGCACCAGCGACAGCAGGTTCTTCAATCCTTTACGGTAACGGCTCAGGAGGATTTTCAAATGTCACGATCGGAGCAAATCTGACTTTTGTAGCAGGAACATTATCGGCAAGTTCTTCTGGGATAACAAATTCAGCAGCCGCGAATGAATTAATGAAGTCAGATGGGACGAATGCGGTTTCTTCTGGAATATTTAATCCGTCTACCGCCGATCTCTACATGGGTACCGGTAAAGCAGGAACAACTAGGATTATCCAAGCAGATGGAAGTGGATCAGATATAAATTTGCAAATTTTTGCGAAAGGCACCGGAAGCATAACAGTTGGAACGTTCGGGAACTTGAATATGGCTGGAGTTGGAACAACTGGAACAACCGTTGGAGGCAGTGCTGTTTCTTCAGGAACACCGCCAGACAATTCATTTAAAGGAACTGGTGTTAGTGGAACAGCTACAGTTGCCGGACGAGTTGTTGTTGTTGGCGGAGGTAGTGCTATTACAGGCATAGCAGGTGGTGATGCTTACATAGCTGGAGGCGCGGCTGTTGTTGGTAATGCGGATGGAGGAAACGTAAATATTTACGGAGGAGCTAAAGTCGGAAGTGGAACCAATGGTTCAGTATTAATAGGAGTAGGTCCCAACATAGGTGCTGTGAATATAGCTGCGTCTACAGGAACACTTGGATTTTTTGGTTCCGCCGGAGTTGTCAAACAAAGTGCTGTCACTACTTCTCAAGGAATTGCCGATGCTCTTACTGCTTATGGATTGTTACCAAGTTCAACTATAGCAACAGGTGTTCCAGGGGGAGCCACAAACGAATTACAAAAAAATGATGGAAGTGGAGGATTTGCTGGATCAGGAGTTCTAAGTACTTCATCCGGTGCACTATCTAATTTAGCCTCTCTAACTGGTGTTGCAGGAACCCGATTATTAATTACAAATGGAACAGATGGTATAAGATTAAATGCTACATCTTCTGACATCATCATTGATAACAATACTTCTTTTTTTGGAACGCCATCTTATGGCGGCGGAAGTTTTGTAATGTTTATAGCAAATAGAAGTGTGGCTCCAGGTAGTAACCCTACAGGAGGAGGTATTCTATATGCTGAATCGGGTGCTTTAAAATGGAGAGGAAGTGGTGGTACTGTTACAACAATAGCTAATGCGTAATGAATATAAATGACGCTTATCGCCTCGTAGATTTTATTGCGAACAAAACCGTTCAGAATGGATTCGTATCTCCGGACCAATTCAATAACGTAGCACCCATCGCACAGATATCAGTTATCAACAAGCTTCTCGGAAATGAAACTGAATATCAATCCGGAAGACCGATTCCCCGATACGGATTTGGAATCGATCAGAAAATTATGGAGATCCTTCGACCATTGATTGTTACTCCAACGCCGCTGCCAATACTCTATGGACTTGCAAATTATCCCGCCGATTGTCTGTATGTTTTTGCAATACAAATTCCTGGAGCCTATCAACCAGCAGAACCAGTTCAATTTGATGAAGCAATCTATTTGACACAATCACAGATCAAACCGCCAACAGACAAGTATCCTAAACACTATTCTGTGGCGGCGTATCTTTATGTATTGCCAGCGACTTTAAATCTTACTGGAACAATTTCTTATGTCCGGAAACCTTTTACTCCATTTTGGAATTATTCAATAGTGAATCAAGCACCAGTATATAATCCTAGTGGATCACAAGATTTTGAATTGAGTGTACTCGGTCACTTAAGAATATGCGCAATGATTCTGCAAATGGTGGGGATAAATTTGTCACTTGATAGAGTAGCAGCGTATGCAATGGAACTTGAACAAAGCGGAGCTTAAAAAATGAATACGGCCCAAAATAAAAATAAGTTGTGGTATGCCGAACAAGTTAGGAACAGCCTAGCTGATGGCCTTGTGAACAGAGATATCAAAATTGATTTCAGGGAAATATTTTTGCAACTAGACAACCTAGTCAATGAATATGCAAAATTAAATTTCTTCGAGAATTGGAAGTTTGGAACAGGCACCGTTGATGACGCATGGATTGTAGATTTTTCACCAATTCAAGTGACAGATCAATTAAACGCCAATTCGTTCTTCACTTTACCATCCAGCAATTACGTCACTCTCCCGAAAGGACAAGGATTAAATGCTGTATATTTTACCAACACGAATGGACTTAAGAAAAGATACTTCAAGCCAGTGGTGATAAAACAATTTAACGATGTAGCCTCGTATCGTTCCTCAATGGCAGGCGACAATCAAGGAAGAATATCTTGCTACGTGAAAAATAGAATTGTTTACTTTGATCGTGGAAAGATTGATCAAATGTATGGAACAGTAGGAGTGAGATTAGTGTTGAGAGATGCGTCTATGCTTTCCGATACGGATGTCTACCCTGTACCTGCAGAATACGAGAATGTTATCATCTCTCGTTGCGTAGATTTCTTTATGGCTCGCAGGTTAAAAACTGCCGACCTTATTCGTGACAACAATGACACCGAACCACCTAAACCAACTAGAGTCACACAATGAATGCAGTTAGCACAACAACTAGAGAGCAAGAATATTTCTCAATGGGAAGTATCGTAGATCAGTGCCTAAATGATTTAGAAAATTCGAATGCGCACTACTTTACAAAATTCCTTTCTTGGGGAATGTGGGGACTCGTACAGTTGAAGATGGACAGTGCAAATTGTGTGAAGCCCGTATTGCTTCCTGTGTCTGATGTGCTTACATCAGTTCTTCCGGCTGATTGTGTTGATGTAGTAAAGGTCGCATTAGTTCATGGACAATATGTTAAAGAATTAACGAAGTCAGATGATCTTTCAAAGTTAGATCGAACTACTGCTAACTTCAATCCATCAGCAGCATTGCCTCCCAGTTGGCTGCCCAATGGTACAGACAGCAATGCCTTTGGTCTTTTTCAATTTGGCAATCATGGCGGTCGAGCATTATTTTCTTTTGGTGGTGGTTTACCTCAACGCGGACAGTATACAATAATTCAACGGGAAACTTGTAAAGAAATTTTACTTGATGCGCATGTTGCTGATTGTACCCCGAATATTTACGTAGAATATATTGGGCTTGGGATTAACTCATGTAATGAGGATACAATCGTTGGACCGTATCTCGCTGAATATGTAAGAAGCTACATCCATCATCAATATGCTAAATTTAAACGTGGAGATAAAAGTGAATCAGAGATTGTTCGTACTGGTAAAGAACTGTGGGATGCTACAATGGTCGCCAAAGGAAGAAGTAATGCTATCTCACCTATCGACATTCAACGAAGCAACCGGGCCGCGTACAGATTAACTGCAAAGATATGACCCAAGGCAATATAGTTTGGACATACTCAACAACAGGAGGAGATAAGTATGCAGTAATATCGACTCAAACATCGGCATGTGTAATTATTAAAATAAAATAATCCCATTCGAAATGAAAACTATTCCAGGAACATCGAAGCCAAAAGATCAAAAGTCAGCGGCATTTACCAAGACAACATCGGGACAACCTGAGAAGAAGAAAGGAAAGTTTGAAGTTCCGGCAGGAGCTAAAAATTTATCGCATACAATTCGAAAAATTCATAATGGATATGTGCAGACAACATCGTACAATCATAAAGGAGAATACCATAACCATGAAGTCTACCATGAATCGGATCCACTCGATCAAGAAGGGGCAGGCGAAGAATCGAAAAACACTTTTGGACACGTAAAAGGATTGGAGTAAGTCGATGGCTGATTTAGAGATTCCTCTTTTCCCTGGGCCGTTAAATCAAGATGATTCAGTTTATAACATAATCAAAGGAGAAAGTGTGTCTGATTTCCAAAATGGAGGAAGCAAATATAATTTGAATCTCAGAATCAACAACACTGCTAATAACCAACAAGGTTCAGGAGAAAATATTCCTAGTACCCTGCAAATAAATTCCTATTTAACTTGGTCAGGTTCTGCATGGGTAAATGGATTTGCACAATCAGGAACAAATGTAGCACGATGGAAATATGAAGATTGGCAAGAAGGAAATGTTTACTGGTGTGTTTATAATTCTAATGGGCATCACGCAATTTTATATTTTAATAAAGCGTCACGTTTTGTTTATGAATTGTTGCAATGGGATGGGCTTAATTTCACGTTGACCAATTTTGTGTCGATGACCAAGATTAATAAATACTTGATCATCACAGATGGAAATCCAGCAGACAACACTGGCAATCCGCCAAGAATATTTGATGTGACCTCAATCTATACATTGAAGTCTACATTAGGAGTAAATTTTTCAGAATTTCATATTTCATTCGCAAAATGGCTACCTGTTGCACCTCCAATAATTGATACCGCAGGACAAGCGGCTGGTAATGTATTTATACAAGTAGGACAGTATCAGTTTGCATATCGATACATTTATATCGGAGGATTCAAATCATGTTGGTCTCCGCCAAGTAATTTCGTGAGCAATAAATTACTAGCAGTCGCTAATGCCAATAACCCCAATCCAAAACAAGGATCATTTACAAATTTCGGAGTTAATACGAAGGGATTTATTTTTGATTACAACACTCCAGCTAATACGGCATTTCAACATACAGATATCCGCTTCTATAAATTTGTTGATACAATAGAGTATGGCTATAGAGATTCAGAAATTGCCAATTGGCGAGTCTTCAGTAGAGTCCAATTAAATGGAGCAGCGCCTTCAACGGATATAACATTTGCAAATGGAGGATCAGTTGCTAATATTGCAGCTAATGACATTGGTCAGTATTTTGATTCCGTACCTTTGTTGAGCAGATCAGTCGAAGCAATCGATAACCGTCCTATGTTCGGAAACAATTTGGATGATCTTGCTCCGATGACAGATTTCGATGTCACAGATATTTTTGTTGCTACATCTAAGCAGGCACCCGATACCAATTGGTTTGATCCAACATTACCTGATAGAAAGATTCAACAATTTTCTTTCAAAGAGAATGGAATTTATAAGCTAGGGATTATTTTTAAGCACTATGATGGACGCAGTGGACTTGTTCAGACATTGGATAAATGGACTTACAACATTCCTGTAAACCTAGATGTAAATCCTGGATCACAAGAAGATTTTCATGCATTATGTTTTAGTATTGCAGGTGGTATAAAGCCTCCTGTGTGGGCTGTGGATTATCAGATTGTAAGGACAAACTGTTTGAATATTGAAATGTTTGTCGTTGGACAAGTTAATAACATTAAATTACTTACTCTTGATAGCGTTCAAGATAATTCATTAAGCATATCCGCAGAAGTACAAGCAGCATCTTCTGATTACTATGATAGTTATAATACTGGAGGATCGCAATATTCTTTGATTTCAAGAATTATGGCAGCAGTAGCTACTAACAAAGTAGTGGCCTTAGCTGATGCAACATTAATTTATTTTGACATTAGCAATTGGTCCTTAGCATCAACAATCGGATCAGGATTTTTAGGAACGCCTACTTCATCACATTCTAATAATGTATTTTACAGTTGGCAACCAGGAGATAGAGTAAGATTTTATGGATCTAATGGAGCTAATTTTGGTGGAGGATATGTACAATTTGATCAGGAAATACTTTCTTATAATGGAACAGGTGTAACTGTAGCTCGTCCTGAAAACCTGAATTATATAGGAACTCGAAATACAGTTCAGGCAAGCGCAACTCCTAATGCAACGAAATTATTTTCTATAGAAATCTATCGCCCTAAAAAATATTCAAAAGAAATAGATACTATCTATTATGAAATGGGAGAGTGGTATCCAGTATCTCAACCAGGAACTGTAAGCAGAGCATTTACTAAAACTGATTTCACATGGACAAATCCAGGGACCGTTACAACCACCACAATCAATGGATTTACCTATTATAATAAATTCCCTATTGTTAATGGAGATGTGTGGTTAGTAAGAAAAAACTTTTTTTATGGAACTCCCGGCAGTATAACCTATGATGTTACAACTGGGTTTTTGGGTCCATTTGTTAATAGTGGGACTGGTTTTACAACAATCGATGATTATCCAACATTCCCTCAAATGAATCCAGATAAAAATAATGCTGCTGGATTCTGGGAACACAATATTGGAAGGCCGTTAGTGGCCTATAATTATTTGCCTGTACAGTTTGAAAAATCAACTCAAGTTCGCTTTGGAGGGAAATTTCTTGAAGACAGTATTTTTATCGGTATTAATAATTTCCAAGATGACAATCAAAAAATTTATCCATCAGAATATGGAAAAATTCGCGCGATGGTTAACACATCAAATACGCAAGTCAAAGATGTCGGGCAAATTTTAATGGTGATATGCGAAGAGGAGACGATGGATATTTATGTCAATCGTGCCACACTTCAGTCATTGGGGGGACAAACAAACGTGACTTTGAGTGATCAAGTGCTAGGAAGTTACAATACATTACTTGGAAGTTTTGGGACACTTAATCCAGAATCAGTAAGTAAGCGAAATTCACGCGTGCTGTTTTGGAATGCTAAACGAGGCATGTGGATCCGACGGAGTATAGATGGACTTACGCCAGTGAGCAATTACAAGATGCAGAATTGGTTTAAAGATTTGAGTAATCTTTTAATTGGAACCTATGCTACAAGTACGCCAGCAAAAGTATTATCCGCATTTGATGCCTACTATGAAGAATGGGTTACCTTTATTAACCATTCATCATTACCAGGAACATTCAGGGGATATTCAAGTTACAAGTCATCCTCCTTTGATGAAGATAGTAAGCGTTGGAATACTGTGTATGATTATGCACCCGATATCTTTGCATCTATCGAAAATGAAATGTATTCAATTATTGGAACTGTGGTGCATATTCATTATGCAGGTGCCGATTATGGATCAATCTACGGAGTTAAGAAAGATTGCATGTGGCAACCAGTGGCCAATCCAGAATTCAGAGTAACTAAGATTTGGAAAGCTATTAATGAGCAATCAACGGATAAATGGTCTTTGCCATCAATTGATGGAGATTTTAGAAGCAATGGAGTTACGGCACAAAATTCTGCATTATTATTGACTGATTTAACGGCATTAGAAAATACCTATTGGGCCGACATTAAACGAGATTCGAATACGGTTAATGCCGCAAGTTCAGATCAGGCAATTGTTAATGGTAATCCAATGCGATCACGGGCCTTAACATTGATGTTGAAACTCGATCCGAGTGTGACCTGGTATTCATTTATTAACTGGCTAGTAGTCAGTTTTGATCGGAGCGAAAAGACAGTGAAAAAATAATGTAAATTGCAATATTATGGATGATCAAACATCAGGAGCATTGCGAGGAGCCTCAACAGGAGCTTTAGCTGGAGCTTCTTTCGGTCCTATTGGAGCAGCCGTTGGTGGAGTAGCTGGAGGACTTATTGGTTATTTCGGAACACCAAAGCGCCCCAAGTATGATATAAATCCAGAGAATGAACAAAATAAAGCATTAGCTCAACAAGAGGCATTTGGACAAAGTCGAGCAATCACTCAAGGGAATGATATGGCAGATCAAATTGCTGCTCAAGATATCAATACAACGCAGCAGTATTCAAGCAATGCGGGAACAATATTGAATACTTTAAAGGCAATCAATAATAATCGAAATCAGACAAAACAAGGATTAGCAATCGCGGATGCAAATATTCGCAGTATCGGTCGCGGTAAATTAATGGGAGCCAATGCAGCGTCGATTGATGAAAAAGACAAAGCATGGAACTATAATGTCAATCAGCCTTATCAAAATCAGATTGCTCAGAATCGTGAAATGATGAGAGGTAATGCTGAGAATTTTTGGAAGCTATTGGATTACTCGCGTGCCGGTAAATTACTTAGCCTTAACAGAAGCCCATCAATGACTGAAAGCTTACCTTCTTATGCATATTCTGATGTAGCCGACAATGCAGGAAGTGAATCAGGATTTAATTCTGATTATATCGGACAAATAGAAGCATAATGGCTTACAGAGAGTTTCAGAACGAAAAACTTTACGAATCACCGGTACTTGAAACACCGAAGACATTAGGCGTTTTACAACATCTTCAAGATCAAGAAGCAAGACGTAGACTATTCCAAGAGCAAAAAGCCAATCAGGATTTTGAAGATATTAAAAAATTCCATGGTACAACTACTATTCCAAAATATGATCGCTTAATTCAGGGAGAGGCTGAAAAAGTTACGAGAAATGCACAACAAGATATCATGCAACATGGCATTATCCAGCCTAAGACTAAGTTGCAAATGCAGGAGTTGCAAAACTTGAATCAAAGAGGAATTGCACATCGCGAAGAGATGAAGAGATTATTAGCAGAAGAACATGCTAAGGCTAGTGCTGATAAATATTACAATCCGACAATTAATATTGAAAAAATTAATAAGTCTATTCCGTACAAAGGACTTTCTCTTCAGGATGAATTAAACTCTGATGAGGCTGATATTTCAGGCAATCGTGGAGACATCGGACATCCGCAAGATATTGAGCATACATTCAAACATGGAGAACAGTTAGGAGATTGGATGCAGACCTTCAAGGATAAGACAAAAGAACAAACTTATGTCAGCCCCGGAGGAGCAAAGACAAGCACAACAATGACTTCTCCATTTGTCAATAAGTATGGAGTACCTGATGTGACTAATGAACACGTATTGGAATATTTAGGAAGCCATCCAAGCGTAAAATCCTACTATACGAATAAAGCAATTGGGCAATTGCAGAATGAGATTGCAGAGAATAGGGCCCATGACCCAAATTGGATGGCCGGAATGTCCGAAAGAGATATTATTGCCGGAGTAATCGATGGACAAATAAAAAATCCACACCCTAATGCCAGTGGCACCACGCGAGATGCTAATGATAATATCATTAACAAACCACTTGATTTGAATGAACGTATCCGTGAAATGGCTCGTAATGATATCCAAAGTCACGCACATGTATTGTCTAAAATTGATACGGATTTATCAAATGCAAGCAATGGATCCGGATGGGGGATTACCAATAAAAATATTCAAATAGCAGAAGGATTTGAAAATAAAAATTTTTCTTCACCTAGCATTGCGATCGTCAATCCAAAGAGTCCGACAAGTCCTTATCTACGACTTTCAACAGCAGCTAATCTTCGTTACAACCTCGATAATGGAAAAATAGTTAAGAATAAATTACCACGCGAATTTGTTCTTAATGGAGGGATCCAAATGGTGCCAGTTACAGCGGATGGTACCCCAGTTGATATCCCCGCTTCATCCCCGGAAGAATTAGCCCAGAAGATACAAGAATTGCCTGCATCCGCATTTGGGCCTGGTGGAATTGTAGGAACTAAAGTTGCGATGCGTGGTCAATCGGTCAATAAGAAACAGATTCTTGATAATGCTTATGTTAAGTTAGCTGAGGCTAAAAATGACGTCGCAGCAAATCCTAATGATACGCAAGCACAACAAAAATTATCTGATACTCAAAGCATTCTTCAACAAATAAATGCTGATGAAGAATTGTCTCCAGAATTGATTCAGAAATATCTTGGTGTTGATGTTGTACAGAATGAACTTATACCAATCGATCCGGATGATCCGAATTCACAGCAAATAAAAGGATTGACCGGTATGAATCTTTATTCTAACAAAGTATTGAATCATTTCGCGCCTTTAAAAAATGCTATTGATCAACGAGTGAAACAATCACATGTGATTGAGAGACCGGCCGTGAAGGATTATTGGGAAAAGAACCCGAAAGAATTGGAGAAGGTATCATCAAAAGTTAAATTACCAACCAAAGGAACTGTGATTGACGGATATGAATTTTTAGGAGGCGATCCAAGTCAGGAATCAAGTTGGAAGAAAAAATAAGTTATGGGCAAGAAGCCATGGGAACAATTTAATGGATCAAAGGATATCGAAGTTCCGGTAGACGAAACTCCTATGCCTACTGATGATAAAAAACCATGGGAACAGTTTAGTACTGTAAAAAAAAAAGAAAATACATTAAGCGTTCCCGCATCTCCAAAGTCTTCCACTCCAGCTGGTTCGGAAGAGTCTGGCGCGGTATCAGAGCATCCAATAAAGCCTACTGGAAGTCTTATAGAAGCCCAAGACATACAAGACCTGAAAAGTCTTGAGCATGAATATGGATCAAATATTTTAGCTAAGACATTTGCTACGGTATTACTCACCGCTGGGAAACAGTTGTATTCCGGATTTACCGAACAAATTCCTAAAAATATTGCGCAGGCAAAAGAAGTTAGCAAGTCAGCACTTCAATCAGCAAATATTGAAGAGTTCATTAAGAATAAAAAGCCTACTTCATTTCAACGTTATGTACGCGAGAAGGAGCCTTACTTGAAATGGTATCAGCCATTTGACATGGACAAATACATTGATAAGCACAAGGAGGCTTTCATCAATGAAAAGTTTCCAGAGGTCAGAAAGAAAATTGAAAAGAATGCTCCAGAAATAATTGCAGGAAGATTAGAAACTGAAAAATTTGTTCAGCAAAAAAATAAAGAAACAGGCGAGACATTAGCTGGTATTCCTCAATCCTATAAACAAATCACTTCTCCTAAAGAAGCAGTCGAGTATGCCACCAATCTTGGTGCTCAGGGATTGTGGCAAATTCCATTGACGATTCTTACAAAAGGATTATCCGGTGAAATGATGGAAGCGGCTTCGGTATACGATAATCAATTGGATGCTTTAGCTGATAAGCATGGCATCAGTAGGGAAGAAGTTATTAAGCAGAATCTTGATAAGCCAGCAAAAGGACAATTGTATGCGATTGCTGCCGCTGGTCTTGATCGCCTATCAGCTGGTAATTTGGTTAGTATGGTACGCAAAGGTGGTGCACCAATGTTGAAACAAGCGCTTGCGGCCACTGGTGAAACTATTACGGAACCGATTCAAGGGACTTTAGAAGAGATGGGGGGTGCCAAAGGTGCTGAGAAATCTCAGGTCGAAGCATTTCAGAATGCGTGGACAACTAACTTTTCTAAACGAGTTGATGAGGCCTTTGGGGGATTATTTGGATCTACGGCGATTAATATTCTTACTCCACATCAAACAATTAGTAATGCCAAAGATCAGATAAAATCAACGAATGATGTTAAGTCTATTGAAGAGCATGCAGCTAAAATAATTGAATCAGTAAAGAACTCACCAGAGGAACATAAACAAGCCCCGGAGGAGGGGGTAAAAGATGCCAGCAAAATCGAAAGCCCAGTTACGCTGGGTGAACAGTCCATCGGGGCACAAAGCCTTGGGGGAAAAGGGAGTGAAGGAATGGGATCAAGCCAGCAAGGGCAAGAATCTTCCGGAGCGAGTGAAACCCCAATCGGACAAAATGAAAGTAATGCACTTTCTGAACAGCAAAAAGAAGAAACGTTAACCCCAACACAAAATGAAAACGATACCCAGTTACAAAAAGGAGAAGAAGGAAAGCAAATCCCAAGAGAAACGGGAATCGAAGAAATTCGAAAAGAAGGAGAAGAAGTACGGAATGAAATAAATCCCACAGAAAATGAATCTCAACAAGTACCATCAGGAATCCAACAAGAAGAAATTGGAAGCGAACCAACGTATGCCAAAGATGTCATCGGAAGAATTCACGAAGCAGTCCAAAGCCAACCAGGCGAAAAGGCAAGTGATAGCAAAATAAGAACGCAGGAAGAGACCGCACTCGAGGAAGAGGCCAAGAAACAAGGACATTGGATTGAAGCGCCTACGAGTGAGCCTAATGCCGAAGGACAGGAACAGACTGTCTATTTGGATGAAGCAGGATCGAAAGTCACTAAGATAAATAAAGGTGTGATGCACTCCACATGGAAGGACTTCATGGACCGGATTGATCGGCACAATGAATTGTTTCCAGATGTGGCATATAAGGTCAAAGGATTCACTCGCGTCAATGGTGAGTTTGGAGTAGTGTTGGAGCAACCAATGATCAAAGGAGTTGCAGCTACCGAAGAAGAGATAAAGTCCGATTTGGAAAAGATGGGATTCAAGCAATGGGGGCCAGAACCATTAAAGCGTACAACATTCCATAGTAAGGAAGCAGGTGTAACATTGAAGGATGTTCACAATGATAATGTGATCAAGGATGAAGAAGGTAATTTGCGCTACATTGATACTTTGAATGAACCTTATGACGAACAAATTTATGGAGAAGAACAGCCCGTACAAGCAACTGAGACACCCGTTATCCCCCCAGGAAAAGAGAATGCTGGAGGAAACGTTAATGAATCTCCCCAAGGCAAGCAATTCGCCGTGGCCAAAAGAATCATGGCCTCCGACGCAAATCCAGCCATCAAGCAAGGAATTAAAGAACAAGGTGATACCTATGTACCAAAAGGCTTAAACGTTACCGAACAGGAAGCCCAAGACTTGATAGATCATCACGGACCCGATAAGGTAGAATTGATGATCAAGGATCCGAATAATGGACTCACTGGAGATACCCGGGTTGTGCTGAGTGGAAAACTTTATGAGACGTATGCTGCCACTGGACAGAATGTAAAAGCCGTGGATATGGCCATCTGGGCCGAAAACTTTCTGATGCAAGCAGGTCGCACTGCAAATGCCGGTAAATTCTGGAAGATGATCACCTCTTCCGGAGAAGATCAGATTGTACTCGCTATTGAACGCCAGCAACAGCGCAACCAAGAATATGCACTCACTGATATTGACCGTAGCAAGACTAAGGCACAACTTGAGGCCGAGTTTCGCCGCTTGGTTGAAGAGAAAGTACAGTCTACCGTTGAGTCTCGATTAGAGGCCGCTAAATTGATTACAAAGGAAAAGCGCAAGGAGATTGGTGACTTCTTCGATTCACTTAAAATTGACACTAAAAATAATATTGCCTCAGCTGCATTACTACCCATTGGAGTATTACCGCATGTATGGAATGCCGCAGTAGATGTTATCAAACAGGCAGTCCTTACAGGGGCTGATGTGGCCAATGCTATTCAGGCAGGGATAGATCACATAAAGGCTAATCAAAAAGAGCCGTTTGATGAGCAAAAGTTTAGATATGAATTCACACCGGAGGTTCAAAAGATCATGCCTAAAAAGAAGATCAAGGCAGAAGATATTGATCTTTCAAAAATTAAAACACCAAAAATTCTTGGAAAGAAGAAAATAGACTTCATCAATAAAGTTGTTGATGCCTTCAATAAAGGCGAACTGACTGATAAAAAGTTCGATGAAATCTATGCTTCTAAATTGGGATTTCGCGAATTTACTTCTGAAGATCGTGCAAAGATCAGAAAGTTAGCGAAAACAATTGCTGAAAGTGAAAAATTCGATGATCAGTTAAGAGCATTGCCAGCTGATCAATTCACCCGCGAAAATATCGCGAAGATGAAAGGATTGAGAGAAGCGGCGATGCGTGCTAATAAAGACTTGCAGGAATATTCTCAGGCACCAGCGGATGTGTGGGATACATTGATTGCAGTCATGCAGGCAAATCTTATGTCTACAATGTCGCTCGTATCGAACGTATGGTATAACGTGACTTATTCTCCATTGAGGTCAGCATCGCTCGGTATAGCTTCAATATTAGATTATGGGATGTCTAAGATGGCCAAGGTAGGGATGATGCCAAAGGCAATGGCCGATCGATCAATAGATTTTGCTGCCATCCAAAAAGGATATGTGCAAGGAATGTGGAATGGTACTTTGGAGGGGTTGAAGCAATTGAAGACAGGAACTCAAGCTGATGAAGCCAATCTTCGCGAAATTCATTCCAAATTCAATCCAGGCAAAGCAGTTGATCGCTGGGCAAATGAGGATAGAACATTGAAGCAAAAGGCTAATGATTACATTGAAGGCACTATTGGTTGGGAGGCTGAGACAGTATTCAGGTTATTGAATCTGGGGGATAAGCCATTTAAACGGGCGGCTGAATTGGCCCGAGTGATGGAGATTGGTGCTAAAAAAGGATTAAAAGGAAAGGAACTGGAAAAGTTTATTTTATTGCCGGATGCTGAATCGGAGGCTCAAATAGTCCAATCCGGAAAGGAAGCTACTTTCCAACAAGATACTTCTGGGGGAAAGATTGTCCAGAATGCCTTAACTCAGTTTTTAAACTTTGTATCATCTGTTCCAGTGATCGGAGGGCCAGCCAAGGTGATAATTAAGTCACAGATACCTTTCGTTAAGACACCGCTGAACCTGATTATTGAGACAATTCAATATGCCGCGCCGCCAGCAACATTTGCCACTGGAGTATATCAAATCGCCAACGGCAATAAGCGTTCGGGATCAGTATTGGTTGGTAAATCAATCGTTGGGGCGATGCTGTGGAAAGCCGCTACAAGTCTATTTTTGAAAGGATTATTGACCGGAGATGATGACAAGGATAAGAAAAAACGGGACTTCCAACTAGACAAGACTCCTCCGCCAAATTCAATCAATACCTCTGCACTATCCCGGGGATTAGCCTTTGGAGATTGGAGCATTCATGATGGCGATACTTGGGTTAGTTATGCTAAGATGGGTGTGGCCGGAATCTGTCTAGATAATTATTCCAATATCTACAAAGAGCGTATTGCCAACCATGGTGATATTACTGGAGGTCCAGAAATGTACATGCTTGATATGATGCAATCGGCCCCACGGGTGGCTTCATCGACAATTGAACAATCTTTTCTCCAAGGAACAAGCTCAGCATTGGAGGCTTTGAAATCAGGAGATGAAAAGACAATGAATGCATGGTTGGTGAAGACTACTGAGTCTGTTGGAAGTATTCTATATCCTAATACAATTGCCACGGTGGCTAAAGCATCCGATGACTATCTCCGCGATACCAGCGATCCAGAATTCCTTAGCCGTATCAAAAATGTCTATAAAGCCAAGATGTTCATGGGTGACGAACTTCCGCCAAAAGTCAGCCTATGGGGCGATAAAGTGACTGGTAATCCAGAAGGAAGGAGTAAGTACGCCTATTATCTCTTTGATCCTTCAAAATTTAAGGATATCTCCACTGATGACTTTCGATTCAAACTTTATAACGCCTTCAAGACTGATTATAGTGCTGACTGGCTTCCTTCAATGCCTCAGCGAAGCATAACCGTAAATGGGGAGAAGATTCAATTGACTCCAAAAGAATATGCTGAGTTGTCTATCAATGTTGGTAAAGAACGCGCAGCCATGGTATCGGCATACATTAATTCAAATGACCAGATTACTAAGGAGGAACTTAAAATGCGGTACGATGAAGGTTATGAACTTGGCAAGCGTAAATTCATGATCTCACATGGAATGAATGTGCAATATAAATTCCGCAAGCCTTTACAACTTCGTAGTTTGACTCGTAAACTCAACAAATCGAAACCAAAATTTTAACTAAATTTATAACCAAATAATACAGCCATGTTGAATCAAGGAGCATTAAATGCAGAGACCGAAACATACCGACTATATCTCGCTGGAGCTGGCCCTACAATCCATCCAGTATTGGGTTCTATTCCATCCCAGGGTTCTATTCCACTTCCGCAACAAGGAACAGGAACTGTGGCAACACTCAATGCTGATCCATCACTTGGTACATTAGTTACAGGAACAAATACGTTATTCTTAAATGACCCCCAAACAGGAAGTAAAACAAAATTCACTGGACAAGTTGAACCAGGAGATTATATTGCTGTAAATGTCAATGGTCAATTCTTACGAAGAATTACACAAGTAATAAGTGACACTCGCTTAATTATTGAAGCCGCCTTTCCATCAAGTTTAAATGGTAACTTTTATATCGTCAAAAAAAATCGGTACAAAATGATTTATGCTAAATCTGTTGGAACAGGTAACGCAATTTTACAGGAACAGACTTTCGTTGCAGGAGAAACATTTTTGAATGGCGGTGCTCCTGTGACTTATGATGTGACTGGAGCTAGCGCTGGAATTTCATTTCAAATTGACTTTTGATGTTCCCTATACCTGCATGGCCATTGTTATTAAGTGGAACCGGAAGTGGTTCTGGACCTGCTCCCGGTGCCAATGCATTATTATGGGATGATGGAACAGAACTAGATTGGGACGATACTACTGAACTTGATTGGGATTCTTAAAATAAAAAATTATGGCTGGAACACGCATATCTGACGGAACACCAACATCGATCACTGGAGCAGAAAAAGTACCAATTGGTACAGGTACCGGTAAAACTACTACGACCACTCAAACTATTGCTAATCTAGCTGCTAAATTAAATCAAGGTACTGTTTATACAGAAGTTGGAACATTATTAGATGATACATTTCCAGGAGTAACCTTAAATTCTACTAATTGGTCGGGTGGAACGCTACCTACAGGTGCAACGGTAAATAACAAATTAATAATCGCGTCTGGGGCAAATGACTGGTCAAGAGTTATCAAACTCGTAAAAATATACCCTCATGAAAGGGAAACTTTTGAAATATATTTTAAGGCAGTAACCAAAAATTCAGGTGATGCGTGGGGGATAACTCAGAACCCCACTCTATTATTATTTTTTAACATTCCTCTATACATGAAGTTCGACCAAGGGACAGGAGCAACTTCGGGAATGTTTTCAATGGGTACAACAACAGCAGCAAATGAATATGGTTATTCGCAACCTGTGACATTTGCGGCAGGAGATCAGCTTAAATTAACTATTCAGAAAAAGCAGGGGAAGACTATTACTCAAATACAAAATTTAACAACACCGACTAATCCTATCGCTTACGGGGAGTTCAATGTTCAAATGACTTCAACGGGCGGCCAAAATTGGTTATCATTTTTAGGTGGTCAACAGGAGTTCACAGAATTTAAGATAACATCTAATGAAAGAAATTTTGGAAGTAATTCTGGAGTGGTTGCAATTGGAGATTCTCAATTAGCAGGGGTTGGAAATACTGATCCAGCATTTAGATGGTTAAATGTTTTGATGCGAGGTGAGACAAACTTGTTTGTAAATCTAGGAATTAGTTCATGGTTAACTGGAACATTTTCCGCCTCTTTAGTAACTGAATTTTTAACAGGAATTAATGGTAAGTATTTAATCATCACCACGGGATATAATGATGCGGCCCAAGGGACATCTACAGGGACGTATCAAACAAATCTACAGACTATAGCCACAACTGCACAAGGGATGGGGTATACTGTAGTTTTCGTTTCTTTAGTGCCTGCAGTCAGTCCAGCAATTGATTCAACTCCTTACGATACTGCTATGTCAGCAGCAGCCACTGCAACAAGTAGTCATTTTATTAATGTCCGTTCTGCTTTAGCTACTGGCGTGAATCTTAATGTTAATTATGCGTCATCTGATCAAGTGCATATTAATGATGCTGGTTGTTTGGTAATGGCTAACACTATTAAGGTGGTGGCTCCTGATTTGTATAGCCAATTAATGGCTGATTTCAATACTTTTGATGTGAGATTGTATAATCTCCCTTTCGACAATTCATCAACTTCTCCAATTGGGATTGACCATTTGGGCAAAGTTTATAGAATGGATCCATCAAGATATTTAAACCAAAATTCTCCCCTTCTTCAATCAACTACACTAAGTCAACAAACATTAAATATACAAACAGGTTCATTAGGAATTTCTGGGAAATTATCAATCGGTGATGATTTTTTTCAAAAGAATACAACATCACAAGGATTAAGAATTAATTTCAACAATGGTGTTAATAATACAGTCGGAAGTAATATCATTATAACGAATAGCGGTGTAAGTGGAACAGGAACAACCCCAGCATTCCCAAATGTTTCTGGTCTTAGAAATATTTATTTTGAAGCGACAAGTTTGAAAGCTGGTGGATTCGATGGTGCTATTATAAGTGGCAATGACAATTTATTAATCAATTCACAAATAGCAACTACGTTAACAGCAAATGGGAATACCGTAATTAATGTAGGTTCAAATGGATCGGCTTTAACCGGCGGGGCAAGCAATATCTTTGTTGGTAAAGATGCTGGGAAAGCAGTAGCCAATGGAACAAAAAACATCCATTTAATTACCGCCAATCAATCCGGTATATCTTTCCCATCTACGTTAGCATCTTCAATGATTTTTGGAGAAATGTCAACATTAGATACGTGGCAAAATAATGATGTATCATGGTCAACGGGAGAATCAGCAACGGCAGCAAATTTTTGGTTTGGGGGTAGAGAAACAGGAGCGACAGCAACATTTACGTTGAATATTGCTGCAAAGACCGGAACGAACGTAACTGGGAGTACAGGAATAATTAGAGCTGCAAGAGGAACAGGAACCGGTGAGTCAGGAACATTAGACATTCAATTCTCTACTCCTATCGGATCAGGTTCAACATTACATTCTGCTTTTACTTCGACTTTATTATTAAGTAGATTATCTGCAACGTTTGGCGGTACGATTAAGCCAGTAGCTGGAACAACTACATTAGCTCCTATGCAGTTTACTGCTGCCGCATCGTTACTAACTACTCCATTGGCTTTAGCCGTTGAACCATCAGTTAATGGTGACTATTTAAATTTAACAACAACGACAGGTACAATTAGAAGGGTTATAGTAGCCGGAAGTTCAGGTAGAGCAACAGCACAAACTGCTCTTAATAATTCAGTAGCTACTTATACGCTCGGAGCTACTGATGCCTCTTATGAAGTATCGGCAAATGTTTTGGTAACAACCTCTAGCGCAGAAAACTTTACCGTTACAGTTAGTTATACTGATGAAGGAAATACAGCTAGAGTTTTAACTTTAAATTTTCAAACTTTAGGCGCAGTAATTGGAACGGCTATAAATTTTGCAAATGGTGCAGTCCCTTATGAAGGATTGGTAGCTCATATTAGATGTAAAGCAAGTACTTCTATAACGGTAAAAACTACTGGAACATTTACAGGTGCAACTTATAATGTTGAAGGAATAATTAAACAGACTAATTAATATGCCAAAAGAAGAATACTACAAAGGAGTCACGTTCTTGAATTTCCAATCTGGATCTTCCGATGAACCAAGTGAGAAGTTATTGAAACTCATTGGAAGTTTTGTGGTCAAAATGCAGGAACATAAAATCCGAGTGTACACCAATGTTCAAGTAGGAACTCCACCTCCGCCATCTGGTGGTGGCCATCCATGAGAGGACTTTACTTTTTAATACTTTCAACTTTCATCCTTCGGGCTGCATTCACTGCATTGCCTTATGATACTGATGAAATTCATTGGTGGAAATTACTTCATCCTGAACAAGCCACTACTGCACAATGGGCATTTTGGAGATTAATGCTTCTCTTGGTAGAGTTGGTTTTGATTGTAGCGATAAAGGGAATTGCTTACGAAACTGATCCTGCTAAAAAATATCATTGTTATGAGATGGCCAAATATCTTCTATGGATTCAAGGTTGGTATATTTTAGAATATTGTATCCATTACACTTCGGTATGGGTAACATGGGAGCAGTTAGGATATATTGGAAATAAAAGATCGGGATTATCGAGTCACATAATAACAATGTTAATTTTTGGTGTCTATGGTCGACCTAAAGGATGAAATCACTTTAATAATATGCGGAACTATTTTTTTATTTCTTCTTTCAATTTATGCGATAATGTTGGTGGTTGCTTTATTTAAAACGAAACAAAAATCAAACAGCTTACTAAGAGGCATTAATAAATATTTCGCGACAATACTTAAGAGATCACAAAATGGACGGCACTAATTTAATTTCCATAAATACGATTGTTGGCGGCATGTCTACGGCTATAGTAGCCTTAGTATCAGGAATGATTGTTTTATGGAAGTATACAAAACAACTACAAAAATCGCATAATGAAGAGTTAAAAGAACACTTAGAAAAAATGACTGAAGCATTCATTAATAATGCTACAGCTATTTTGACTAATGCTAATGCAATAGTTGGAAACAGTAAGGCTATCGAAGGGAATTCAAAAGTCATTGATGATATGCAAAAACTGGTTCAAAGTGTGAACATAGGTGTCATCGAACTAAAAATGAAAAAAGAAAACGGTAACTAATTATGAAAGAAGGAATCGATGTAAGTATCTACCAGGGTAATATTGACTGGGAGAAAGTCAAGACTGATTTCGTTTACATAAAAGAGGGAGAAGGCATCAACGCCTTTGATCATAATTGCCTCAAAAATGCACAGGGATGTCAGACTCACAATATTCCATTTGGATACTATCACTTCGCTACACTCAATAGTCCATCAGTCATTAATGACGCTACCGCCGAAGCCAATGGAGTGCTTGCTCATCTTGAAACTCTACCTCAAGCAACATTGATTTTCGCGCTAGATGTAGAGACTAATAAACAAAACCTGAAGCCCGAAGAAGTAGAACTGTGGATTAAAACTTTTATCCGAGTGATGAATAGGCCGGTGATGCTATACTCCGGAGTTTATTTTTTGAACCAGAATTTGCCAACAAATCATTCATTGAGTAGTTTGCCTTTATGGCTCGCAGAATACACGACTGCTGAAATTCCAATTCTTCCTCACGGCTTCAAGGACTTCGCAATATGGCAATGGAATGATAAAGGGGGCATGTTGGGTATCAACGGGCCAGTGGATCTTAATCGCGCTAAAATTCTAATTTAATCTATATGCCAGGAATAATTGCTGATCTAATCCATGGAGGAATAAAAGGGATAGGCGATGCAGCTAAATCTGTAATCGATTCTATCAATGCTCCGAAAGAAGAAAAGGATAAAGCTAATTTAGCTTTGCAACAAGAACTCGATCGCCATCAAGAAGTGTTATTAAATAATGCTTCTGAGATTGAAAAATCTTATTTGGCTGATGTTGAAGATGCTCGAGGATCAAATGTTAAAATTCAAGATAGTGCCAATGCTTCTTGGATGTCAAAAAATATTGCCTACCTAATTGATATTTTTGTGACAATTCTTTGGGGAGGATTAACTGCTTACTTAATGATGATCATGTTGAATCTTGTTAAAAAAGATGTCAATGTTGATTATACTGCTGTCACCGCTGTATGGGGAGCTGTTACTGGTGTATTCACTCAAGTTCTTTCATTCCATAGAGGATCTTCAAAAGGTTCTGAAGACAAGCAAAGAACCATTGATAGACTTACCAAATAATGGATAAAATAGGCATCAATGTATCCGTCAGCAATGGCCCGATCAATTGGGACTTAGTTAAATTGGATCCGCAGGCAATCAAGTTTGCCTACATTAAGACTGATGCAAATCGTTTATGGAATGCCTATGGTGCTGCATACGCCGGCATTCAGTTTGGGTATTATCATGCGACTTCTTTTAATTCAGAGGCTTTATCGGAAGCCAAATCATTCCGGAATGCCATCAAGGAAATGCCACCTCCATCGCTACCGTGCGTACTCCAAATTAAAGGTGATGAGATCACGCTTCCATCGGATCATGTGCAGCTGTGGATATCTACGTTCATCATGGACATGATTCAGAGTGGTTATCCTAAAATGATGCTATCGGCACCGGCTTACTTCCTGAATACTCATTTACCTGGAACGCATCCTTTCGGCCATCTACCTTTACTTCTCATGCATTATCAAAAAGGATTCACGGCTCCGCGCGGATGGGATAAAATAAAAATCTGGCAGTTTACGTCTAAAGGTAATGTAATGGGAATATCTACAGATGTGTGTTTGAGTCGGGCGGAGGAATTAAACTTCTAGTGATAAGTGTTCTATTAAAAATAATCCATCCTCTATCTATACTTTGAAGTGTTTCTGAAGAACAAGTTTTAAGATTTAATAATCTATACTTGGCTTTTGTGATTATGGTTGATTGAATGCCATTATCATCAGTAATCCAATTTATACGACATCTAATCATACGTAATCTGATAAATCATGCTGCCTCCAACTTGGATTATCTTAACAGTGCAGTCCGATAGTTTAATCTCTTTCAATCCCCAAAATTTCATCTGCACGCATTGCATACAATTCTTCTCCTTCGATTACAACCTTCCAATCAGAATATTCAAGGAACAAAATTTTATGTCCGGGCTGCAATTCGCCAGATGAATAAGCCACCGTTCCATATAACACATCTGGCTCACCTTCGAGTTTCAAGATCAATCCACTATCAGACTCAAGTTTATCCTCAATGATTGGCTTGATCAAAATATACCCTCCCTGCGGCACTGGCTTGCCATCGCGTATCACGCAAATAAGTTCGTGCACAGCGCATCGATACAATCCTTCTTCGACGAAATTTTCTGCTTCAGTTACCGATGGATGGAAGTAGCATTTCTCGGCCTGTCTCGCATCAATCTTTGAGCCCCAGTCAGCGATCGTTTCAAAGTCGATGGTTTCCTTGGCGCCTGGATGATATTGGGAATTAGACCAATCGTATCCTATGTTGCGCTGATTCTGGATGATGTCATGACCTACGAAAACCTTGTGGTTAGGAATACCGGGATCAATCGGCATGAAATTAGTCTCTGTATATCCGATCGGAACTTGTGCGATAGTACCTGATAGCAATTTACGTTCGTACCGATCCATTTCCTTTTCTTCGCGGTACCACGCGGCATTGAGTCGAATCAGTCCGGTTTCTGTTGGCCGCTGATCATAGATGGAATCAATTTTGATAATGTGATAATCGAAGAGTTGGATCATGATTTTGTAAATGCTTCTGCATCCTCTTTTGACTTGAATTCAAATAAAGTCGTTATCATCACTGATTCACATTTAAAATCCTTCTTTATTTTTTTCTGAAATTTAGTTGAATTCAACATTCCATCTACTCCAATTACCATTGAATTAAACATTGCCTTTTCTGTGGCATAAGTCACTAACCAATATCGCATCTTCAAATATAAATTTATTTGTATTTGGATGCAAATAAATTTATACTACCTTTAGGTCACTATAAAAAAAGGCCCAAGAGGAGCACGTCCTCGGGCCGGAACCGACAAAAATGATGAATTGGGGTGAAAGAGGGGATCAAGTCCCCTCTTCTTTTAAGCGTTCAGTTTGTTCTGAATATCCTGAATGGTATTCATCACAAAAATTTCTTGCTCCAAGCCCGGACGCTTTTGCACAATCTTACCATAAAGGTAAGGAAGACCAGGAAGGTCTTGTCCTTGTGCAACATTTACTGGGAATAGTTGGAGAAATTCTTCTTGCTTTATCGAAGTTGGATATCCAAGTACCACATAATTCAATGCAGTTACTGGATTGTACTCAACACGATAAGCGGTGATTGCGATAGCATTTGTTGCCATGTATGATTAAATGGGTTTAAAGTCTTAAAGTTAATGCAAAATTTGACGCCTTTCAAGTTCTCTATTCTCCCCGGTGATTTGATCAATGCGTTGCCCGGCATTAAGGCGTCCTGTGAACGGATGGGCACCAAGGCAATGATATATTTGGGGCTTGATATCGAATGGCAAATGGTGCCAGCTATCAGTGAGGGCCGCGAATCTCAAGTGACTATGACTCACAAGACCATGGAGATGCTTCGGCCTTTATTAATGAGCCAATCCTACATCGCTGGCGTAGAATCTTTCGAAGATGCATATCCAGAACGATACAAGGCATGGTGTGAAGCATTCAAGACTCATGGGGACTTCAAGACGGCTGCAGCATGGTATCGCCAACCTCAAGAAATGGTAGACTTGGATAAGCATCATCTCGTCCCAATCGGCATGCCTTACGGCAACATCTACCGATGGCAGTTCTACACATATCCTGATATGGCATGTGATCTCAGTAAGCCATGGTTGGATATTTCTCCATTCGATAGTGTTGTTGAAGATTTGATTTTGATCAATCGCACTGAACGCTGTCGGAATACGATGATTGATTATTCATTCCTTTCAAAGTATCAAGACCGACTTCTATTTATCGGGCTTGAATCGGAATGGCTTCGCTTCAAGCAAGACACCGGATTAACTCTTCCTCTTTTCACTGCGAAAGATTTTTTAGAACTTGCGATGATGATTAAGTCGTGCTCTTTTTTTATCGGAAATCAATCACTATGTTTTTCGCTAGCTGAGGCTATGAAGATGCCGCGCGTGCTCGAAATTTGTCCGTTCTTGCCAAATGTTATTCCTTCTGGGAATAACGCATTCGATTTTTATTTTCAATCTAACTTCGAATATTATGTGGATTTTTTGGCTAAGAAAAAATAAGCGTGTTATGACTCCTCATGGAGCTGGAACTGTAATTGAATTTTCATGGTTCAAAAAAAATGTTTTAGTTCAACTTGATCTTGCAAGAGGAATGTATTTTAATTTGTTTTATTTAAAATCTGAATTGAAACCTTTATGAAAACAAAAAAGCAATGGGAGAAAAGTTCAAAAAACTTAATTCAGTTCTTGATTGTTGGAGATGAAATAGATGAAGAATTATTTAATTATGTGGGTGAAGTTGTAGTTCCAGCGTATTGTTCGTATGGATTTAATCAATGTGGAGAACCGGAGTATCATATAGATAAAACTACATTCCATCTTACCGTTCATTGCAGCAATCAAGACAGATATTATTACCTTGGAGTTCTACCTAAGTTCAAATGACTAACCTTCCTAGCGTCACCCTCATAATAATTGATACTGTAACCTATGGTGATGCCGTTAATGCAGTGCTACAATCATGGAAACAGATCAAGCCAGCACGAACGATTATGTTTACGGACATCGAATTAAACATTCCTGGCCTAGAAGTAATCAACATTCCACACATCCACAGTAAGAAAGAATATTCTACTTGGATGATGAAGGAACTCGGAAAGCAGCCAATTGAGACATCTCATATTTTGGTTATCCAGGCGGACGGCTTCGTGTTAAAAGGTGACTGCTGGGATGATGAGTGGTTGAAGACGGATTTTGTTGGTGCTGCCTGGCTCGAGACGGACGGGTATAACGTTGGTAATGGCGGCTTCAGTTTACGATCCATGGCTCTGCAAGTTTCTCTCTCCAGAGATGAGTTAATCAAGCCCTTACATCCAGAGGACAATGCTATCTGTCGTATCTACCGAGATTACCTTGAACGGACTTATGACATCACATTCGGCACTGATGAACAGGCTGACAAGTTTTCTTTTGAACTTCGTCAACCTAAAGACTATACATTCGGATTCCATGCTCACTTCCATGCACCATATAGAGAACCGATAGTATTCAGACGTAAAGGAGCAATGGGTGATGTGTGTGGAATCGCCCCCGTACTCGAGCATTTCTACAAACTTGGCCATCCAATTGTTCTTGATTCTGATCATTATCTTTTATTTGGTCGTCATTTCTTTCCAGTAATTGATTACAGACAGTTTGACCATGAGCGCGTTCGCCACCGAGTAATATCACTCGACATGAGTTACGAAATGAAGCCTCAACAACTTCATCTCAAATCTTACTTCGAAATGTGCGGCGTCAAAGACTTTAAATTGACTCGTCCATTACTCAAATACGAATACCAAGAATCAACTCGACTATTCAAGGATAAGTATATAGTGATTCATGTTGATGAACGTAATGAGCCTCATAGAAATGTTCGAGGTGTTGATTGGTATATTATTGCATCTCATTTGGAAAGATTGGGATATACGGTAATTCAAATTTCTCAGAATTCAAAAGTTAAAGTAGGTGTGCAATTCAATGCTGTAAATATTCCTTTTTTGATGTGGTTAATTTCTGGCTGTCACGCATTCATTGGCATCGACAGCGGACCGTCCCATATAGCTGTTGCCTTCAATAAGAAATGTATCTTGGCATTCGGAAGCGTCGATCCTAAAATAATTCATCCCGATCTAACTGGAATCATTGCTCTCAGTGCTATGTGCCCTATTAATGAATCAGGATGTTGGCATCTCGAACCTGGTACCACTGGACGCTTATGTCCTATTTCGGAGAACAACCCGCCGTGTACTCAATTGTCTACTGAAATAATTATGGATGCAATTAAACAAATGGGTATATGAAGAACACTGAATTAAGACTTGGAAATTATGTTTACGAAGGCGACCATCTTACCCATGTCTATTCATTAGAAGATGAGTTAAATAATTATATTAATTGCTCTCACATCGAAGGTGAATTCTTTAGTGCTGATGGAGAAATTAAACCAATCCCCATTACAGAGGAATTATTAATCAAATCCGAATTCCGAATTTTAGAACATGAATGGAAATTTTTCGAAAAGAAAATTTCGCGCGGCGATTGTAATTCTTTTGTAGTCCGTTTATGGTTCAATCAAAGATGGTACTTTGGAATCTATGGCCATGATGGAGGAGTAGCAATACCTGTTGAATTTTTTCACCAAGTCCAGAATTTATATTATGATTTATCTGGAGAAGAATTAATTGTAAAACTATGATCATTTCCTGTAGCCTCTTCCACAAAGAATTCGACATGCTCAAAATCAAGGCGGAGATTATGAAGCATCCTGAAGTCTTACAAATTGTCATCGAGAGCCCGTGGACCTTTTCTGGCAAACCAAAGAAATTATATTTTCAAGAGAATCAGGAAGATTTTAGGAAATATCCGATTGCTCACTTCGTAACTGACGTCCCTAACGACGGAAATCCATGGCATAACGAGGCTGCGCAACGTAACTACATCACACAAGCAGTTGCTAAACTGATGCCATTGTATCCGATCGATGATGATACAAAAATTATTATTGCGGACTGCGACGAGGTTACTGATGTGAGTAAGATTATTGATTGGAAAGGAGAGATCGCGGCATTACGCATGCACAAATTCGGGTTCTATCTGAATGTTATGGAGCAGGAGCAAGGATGGAATATCGCGAAGATCTGCACATGGCGCCATCTGAAAAGTAAGTCAGCAGAAGAGATTCGTAATGCTGGATTCCCGGAAGAAATTCCGCATGCTGGATATCATTGGAGTTATCTCGGGGGCCTTGACGCAATCATGGACAAAGCCGCTGCATTCAGTCATCAAGAGGAAGGGGTACAAAGACACTTTACGAGAGAGAACATCGAACACAAACTCAAGACAATCGAGAGCCTCTGGAGCAAAGATCACTGGTCCGTAGTCCCCCTCGATACACTCCCAAAATACATTCAAGAACACGCTGAAGAACTTAAACATTTGATATATGAAAGCTAAGTACATACTTGAACAAGATGAAGAATTGATGTTGTTCATCGAGAGGGAAGAAGATGAGAAAGATAAAGACTTTTTATCGGAATTTATTTTGTCTCACTATGCTAAAAAAGGATATAAACTTAGCATTGGATTCGGAGTGATCTATGGTAAATGCTGGCAAGTTCATTTAACTTTCACGAAGCAAGAGTCAATCTTTAAAGAAATATGGCTATTGATCAAGCGTCACTATAATTTACATCCTCATAAAGAAGAATTTTTGAGGAAGGATTTCTTTGCAGATACTATTCATCCGGAGTATAAAGATTATGTGATGCCTTCAATTAAATATGTAAAGTCATGATAGACTACAAAGCAGTTGTTGAGGATCAAGTTAACTTTTTAAAAAGTTTTAACATTCCTATTGAGTACACTATTACTGACACAATGGTTTGCTTGAAAATAATCAATTATAGTTACAGTGAAACTTCAATTGAAATAAATGATGAAATATATCGACATTTATTAAGGACGATGCTTCTTGATCTTTGCTTTCGTATTAAATCAAAGGAATAATGTATAAACTCACCACCATCGATCAGTCAATAAATCAACTGACAGAAGTTGACCGACAACTTGTTAATATCAATGATGAACCATTGATTAATCTGGCTAATCATAAAATTACCGAAGCCATAGAAATACTGATCAAAGTCAAGGATTCTATCACACAAGAACTTGAAGAACGCCGCTGATGGATACTAACTGGTTCAACTATCCTGACTTCTATGACTTCATTTCAAAAATTGAAGGTTACCGAGTGTTCGTGGAAGTGGGAGTGTTTAAAGGCAACTCGATAAGCTATTTGGCTAACAAACTGCGCCACAAGGAAGCTATGGTATTTGCCGTAGATTTATGGGAAGATACACCCGCATTCAAAGACAATCCAGAGTTGATGGAAGATGTGAAAATACTTTCTTCATTGTACAATGAGCAACTGACGAAGACTAATACCAGGCATCTGATTTCGGATATAAAACAGGACTCAGCCGAGGCAGCACATGTCTTCCAAGACGATTCTGTTGACTTTGTATTCTTGGACGCGAATCATGATCATGACTGGGTTAAAAGAGATATCTTAGCGTGGTTGCCGAAGGTTCGCAAAGGAGGGATTATTGCCGGGCATGATGCGACGAGGCCAGAGGTTGAACGAGTGCTAAAGAATGTGTTTCCTGATGCGGTCGGAAAGGATGTAGAAAGTTCGGTGTGGTACAAAATAATTTTATGATAACATTCATCATCATCAGTTTTATAATACCATTTTTAATTCGTTCACTGATTAAGTCGAATAAAAAACAGCATTATCCAATTAAAGTATCTGAAAAGGTATGGATAACTCCAAACGGGATTGTTGATTTTAACGAAGGCAAAAAACTGAATCATGCTCAAGAATTACATAATCGTATGGTTGACTTTGAAATTTCGCAAAGAGATAGAGAATATCAACATCAATGTGAACAAGATAAATTAATGGGACGAATCACTATGGTCGGCCCAAGAAAGATTATTGCAATGAAATATACTGTATGAGAAAGACCATCGATCAAATCGGACACGAAACTGGAACCGATAAACGTTCTGGGGGATGCCATAATTATCTCAAGTATTATGAGATGTTTCTTGAATCTCGGCGCGATGAAAAAATCAAGTTACTCGAATTAGGCATCTGGCACGGCGATAGTTTGAGAATGTGGGGCGAATATTTTCCATCAGCACAAATCATTGGATTGGATTATGAAAACATGAGCCAATATCAAACTGATCGAATTCACATAGTTCAGGCTGATCAAACTGATGTTTCCAAGTTAACTTATTTATTTGATCGCATTGCCTTGGATGTAATCATTGATGATGCTAGTCACCAAGGGCACGCCCAGATAATTTCCTTCACTACTCTCTTTCCATTGATGAAATCAGGCGGACTTTATTTTATCGAAGATCTGCTTTGCTCCTACCATCACTGGGCTGAGAAAGATTCTTTCATCTCATACATCAAGCGTTATCTTGTAGATGCTGTGCAGATGAACGGTAAAATACCCCACGATAAGTTGTGTTCAGATAAGGCAGAGCAAGTTAAAATTTATGATGGAGATTACTTCGAGAAGAACATTGAATGGATTTTTGTATCGATGGGGCTTTGTGTAATTAAAAAGCTATGATTGAATTTCCTCCGATATTACCGCCTCGTATCCAGAAGCCAAACTTGTTTGAAATAATGGAAACAAAAGTTAGACATCATCGAATGAGTAAATTGGATCCATGGGATTTATTGGCCTTCACAGAAAGAGTTCACGAAATGTTAGGTGCACTTATGACGAATCCGTACTTTAATTATTGAAATGAGAAACGACATCACTCTGTTATCTATAAATTGGAATGCACGACCAGTTATGGAATTGATGCTCCGATCTTTTTGCAAATTCCATGAACCATGTAGATTGATGCTTGTTGATAACGGATCCACCGATGGAAGCAAAGAGTGGCTGTATGAACAAGGAGTTCCGTTCTTTGATTTTCCTACAAACATTGGACATGAGGCAGCGATCAATGTTATGTATCCGGCCATTACTACGAAGTATGTTATGCTTGTCGACACGGATATTATTTTTTACGACAACATGTTCACTTATCTAGACCAATTTACAGAAACGATAGTGGCCGCTGGCGATTTAGTTCGTGGAGATCAATTACATGAAGCAGTGAAGCCGAGATTGGGAGCATGGATGATTCTGTTTGATATTGAGGCGGCGAGGAAAGTTGGAATCACCAAATTCAGAGATAACACGGGGTGGAATTATGACGTGGGTAGCCATTTCTATGAACGATTATGGCAAGAGAATTTGCAGCCGTTGATTCTTCCTCGTAAGCCAGGAAACATTGATCAGGATATCATTGGCATGGATTTCGAAAAATTTGGCCACTTTGGAAAGTTATCTTGGAACTTGGCCAACCATGGCGACCGGGAATCAGAAGTGAACATGCGCCGCAAGTATGTAGAATCGCGGCTGAATGAGTTTAGGGATATTGATTTGAGGAATAAATTTATCTGATATGGAACCCGGAGGACCACAACCATTTTATTCTGGAGATGTTGTAATAGCAGTTGATGCTCTTCCAGGAGCGTGGTTCAAAAATGGATTTATTTATAAAGTTTCTGCTTGTGAGCATAAAAAAGGATGTGGTGATTATTGGTACATTGGGATAGAAGGTCATACAAATGGCGAAGCTCATTATAGGCCATCTATTTTTGCATTGGTTCAAGAAAAATTAATGACTTTTGAGGAGACAACTGAACAAGTTAAAATTTTATCCAATTGAACCCATCCAAACTCAAAAACCTTCCTCAAGATGTTCGTCGTCGCTTCAATGGCATGACTGACGAAGAGAAGGAAACGGAGATCAAGAAGTATGAAGAGGAAGTAGGTGCTAAAAAGCAGGCAGAGATTCAGAAGTTTGTTAATATTCAGTTATCGAAAGGAATTAAGCCTCGGCAGATTAAGAAGATGGTTAAGGAGAAATTTAAAGTTGTGGTGATATGATGTTTTCACAAGAAGTACCTAAAGGCATTTCAATAGGTCTTTTGTTTGAAATGCAAAACAGTAAATCAGGAAATGATCTTCAAAAAATAATTACTTCTCATCCTTGGTATAAGGCATGGGAAACAGGATCATTTACTGGTAATAAGACAGGCACACATATAAGAGTCCATTTATTACTTTCTGATTCTGTTGTATGTCATAATGTTGAACGTTATGAAAGCGATGTGAAAGTCGATGAGAAAGTAAATTCTTATGATATTGTTTTCAAAGATTTAATAAAGCAGATAAAATCAAATCCTGTCAAAAAATGAAAACTCTAGGTGGCAGTACATTTATTTACAATGGCTTCAAGTATGACTATTGCTTTATTGAAACCATTCAATGCCTGAAAGAACTTTGTGACCAAGTTGTAATTTGCGCGATACCGAGTGATGACGGAACTATCGAAGCAATCAAGCCTTTGTTGGACGACAAAACTCGGTTGATATTGGTCGATGAAGAATTGTGGCATGCAACCAAAGGCAAAGAGCGCCTGAGTTATTTCAGTAACATCGCCATGGCCAATCTCAATACTGACTGGAATTTCTATCTCCAGTGTGACGAAATTTTGCATCAGGATTCATTCCAGTTCATCCGAAAAGCCATTGAGCAAGATCGTGAAGGCTTTATGTGCACCAGGTTCAATCTATGGCGCGATTGCTATTCAATGCTTAATGTCAAAGGAGAACGTAACCCTTGTAGTCCACAGGTGATTAGGCTGGCTCAATCTCATGCCCGGTGTGTAGATGATGGTGAATCGTTAAGAGCCCAAGCATCTTTTGAGTTCGTGCATGATATCCAAATATTTCATCTCGGTTATGTGAGAAAGCGCGAGGTCATGAAGTCTAAGGTGATTAATATGCAAGTAAATGTCTTTGGTATGTCCGACTACGACAAGAAGCTCGACAAGCATAAACTTTTTCAGCCCATGGATTACTTCGAACCTCATGAGTTGGTGCCTATTCCGAAGCCTTTGCCTAAATTTATTCAAAAATGGTGTGCTGAGCGGACGTATGTGGAATAAATGAACAGAGTATATTTTTCGAGTGTCAATAATTTATGGTACATCAATTGTCCACGATGTGGTGTAACTCATGGATTCGGAATTGGTCATGAATTTGATGGTAATATGGAATATCCTACATTAAAAGGATCAATCGGATGGACAGGAGTAACATCTAAAGGAATTCAAGAATATTGCCATTCAATAGTTACAAATGGTAAGATCAAATTTGATGATGGATATGAAGAATTACTAGCCCAGTTTTAAAAATGAAATATCATATACAAGAACACTTAGTAATTAGGAACGAACAAGGAGAAATTATTCAAAGAGGAAGCTGTTATCCAACTGTCATCGCCTGCATCCTTGATTTAGAATTGAATCAAGTTCCATACTTTCATCTTTTGTATTGGTCAGAGATTGATCGGAAGAAAAATTTGTCTACCTATTTTCAAAACAGATATTTAGGAGGAAAGACTTATGCTGAATTCACTGGAGAAGATTATCAAAAAGATAATTTTCAAAGAGCAGTTTCTCATTCTAATAATCTTTGGGATGATGTGAAGAATATGTGGCTTGCTTCTATTGGATATGAAGAACTTTACATTGAATCCATTGATGAATGGCTAAAAGAACATCCTGATACTCCATATTTAACTTCAGGTAAATCTTCTCGAGGAGTGGATCACGTTGTCATTTATATGAATGGTAAAATGATTCATGATCCACATCCAAGTGGAGAAGGCTTATTAACTCTTTGGGAACATCCTTATAATTGGTTGAGTCCTATCAACCGAAAGGAAGATCATCCGTAGAATTATCTACTGCCGATGACTGTTGCTGACCTCCTGTCGACGTAGCAAATAAATCTTCATTAGGATCACTTGCCACCGCTCCTTTCTTTGCTACAGGCTTATCCTGAACTGCCCGCTGGCGTTCAGTGGTGACTTTATAAGCATTGATGTTGCTGTACCACTTGCCATTGTACTCTCGTGATTCTAAATTAAAAGATACTGTTACATTATCGCCTTCGTGAATGGATAGCCTTGAGGTGGCATCTTTCGAGAACATATCGAACTTGATCTTCTTTGGATATTGTCCTTCGGTTTCAATTACGAAAGCATGCTTCACCCAAGCATTGCCATTGGCACTGGTACCTGACTGTGAGTCCAGTACTATAAAAATATTTCCAGATATCTCCATATTATTTTTGGCTTATTCGGTTCATATAATCTACTGCTGACTCATCGGGCATTCGAAGTGGAACTTCGTCTCTTTCTGATCCAAAAACATCGGCTTCACGTACCATCACGTATTTGCCAGCCTTGACATTAACGTAATCGTATGGAATGGTAATGGTTGTGCCTGCCATCCATCCATATTGCACTACATCACCGACATTAACGCGCATCTCCCGGCCTTTTTCGATCATGCGCACAATCAACTCCAACTTTAATAAAGATTCTTCCGACAAGTCTCCAGTTATATTGAGTTTTATGTTATGTAGCGGCACACCTGTTCCCACGGCCACGACTTCACCCATTGGATCTTGCTTTTGATCGTTCTCAGGCAACGCAAGTCCGGATTCAGTTTGAGTCTTCTTCTCCACGGGGCGGATCATCACGCGATCGTGGTGGCATTGGTAGTATTTCATTTGGAGGATGGTTTGATGTTTGAGATAGTGGCCTTTACAGTCAATAGCATGCCCGCCACAGAACTTGCGTTCTCGAGAGCAAGTCTGGCCACCTTGGCCGGATCGATTACTCCATCCTCGATTAAATCACAGTATTGAAGCGTTTTGGCATTGAACCCATAATTTGATCCCCATGAACTGAATCCAGATTGTATTTTCTTGAGCACTTTATCCGGGTTTTCGCCAACATTACTCACAATCGCTCGGAATGGCTCCAATAGGCTTTTAGCAACAATCTTTAATCCAAGTTCTTGATCTTTATTCGCTACAATCGGCCATTTGTTCTTCAGTGCATTCAATGCTCGGAGATAAGCAATACCTCCACCAGGAATAATACCTTCATCCAAGGCTGCCCGAGTTGCGGACAATGAATCGTCAATACGATCTTTCTTCTCTCTTATTTCAATATCACTTTGCCCACCTACGTAAATTACCGCAAGTCCATCAATAAGACGAGCCTTACGATATTGCAGCATTGCCATCGCTTGGGGATTGGCGTCCTTCATCTCTTCTTCAATAACTTTTCCTCTGGCTGCAATTCGATCACCGCCTCCCCCATTAATAATTGTTGTGGTAAATTGACTGACACGAACTCGTTCAGCGGTTCCGAGAACTTTAGCATCTGCAGTATTCAGTGAAATACCTGTTTCCCTTGCAATGATTGTGGCCCCCGTAAGTGCCGCCAAATCTTTTAAATGCTCATTTCGATTGTGATTTGTGTCCATGCTTTGAACTGCACAAGCAATCATCAATCCTTTGGCATGATTCATTGCCATAGCTGCTAGGGCTTCGCCAGACACATCCTGAGCAACTAACAACAATGGCTTTTGTGTTGTCTTCCGTAGCTTATCAAACAATGGATGTAATTCTTTGTAAGAAGTGATTGCTCCATCATAGATCAAAATTTCCACATTGCTATTATCCCATTCCTGGCGCATATTATCGGCAGCGAAATATCCAGAAAGCCATCCTCGCTCGAACCGAGTTCCTTCGACTTTTTTAGTATATGACTCAAGATTTTGTGTGTCTTCAACTGACACGATTCCAGAACGGCCAACTTGGTCAATTGCATCCTTAATAAGGTTGGCAATTTCTTCATCTCCATTAGAAGAGATGCGCGCTATTTTTAAGATGTCACCATCCTTTACTGGCTGGGCAATACTTTTGATTTCTTCGACAATCGCTTTTACTCCGATATCAATGCCCCGTTTCAAATCAATCTGGATTGCTCTCTTTGATTTTTTATTGAACCACCATGAATTTGAACTATCTTTCAACACTTTCAATCCTGAATTGAAAATAGCTTGTGCCAAAACAGTACTAGAACTTGTCCCATCGCCCGCAAGTTGAACTGTTTTTGATGCTGCCTCTCTTACGACTGCCACCCCCATGTTCTCGAGAGGATCCTCAAGTGTGATTTCACGGCATACCGTAATACCATCTTTTGTTATAAAGGGTAATGGTCCAGATTTCTCAATCATGATATTGGACCCCCCAGGCCCCATGGTGGCACCGACAATTGACGCCAGTTTATTGACTCCAATTTGAATTTTATCCAAGGCTTGTTCATCAAAAAGTAATTCTTTATTCATTTTATAGTTAGTTTAATTATAAGTTCCGGCTCTCTAAAATTTTTCAGTTCAATTGACTGGACTTTGAATAAATCCTCAAGGTTAGTGTAAACACTTTCAATACTTTCATTCAATTTCAATTTATTTGATCCTGGATGACCTTCACATTCCGAGTTTGGATAAGGAATGATGACGACAATCATCCCGGTTGGCTTGATCAATTTTTTGCATCCTTCAAGGATAGCCATGGGATCGAGGAAGTGCTCAAAACAATGTGAGGCATAAATGTAGTCGAATTGTTGATATGCGTAGGCATTAAGCGATTCTCTCACTTCCAATACTCGGAAGAAGATATCCGGATGATTCTTTCGCGCAAGGTCAATCTTTTTTTTGTTACCATCGAAAGCTTTTACCCAATATCCTACATCTTTGAGATAGCCGCTGGTACAACCATCACCACAACAGAAGTCAAGTATCTTGTCTTTGCCTTCGTACAATACCTCATTAGCGAACACATAATCGATCGTCTTCTTGATCGCATCGGCATACAGATCGCTTTCAAACGACTCAAAGGTGGTCATCTGATCTTGGAAGTACTGCTGATAATTGTTATAAATCATTTATCTTTGTCTTAATCCCGGTCGTTCTTACTTCCGGCTTAGTCTGCAAAACAATGAAGCGCCTCTGTCCAGTTAGGAAGATGCGCTTTTCATTTTTATGTTCCTTCTTGTAAGTTCATTTTTAATAATGCTTTTTTGCATTATGTGATAAAGCCAATCACCGCCGAGAGTTTCATAGCACAAAATAGTTTGCTCTAGTAATTGAATCATTTCAGAATCGGTTTTATCTTTAAATGATTCTTTCATTTTATCAATAATACTTCGCTCTTTTTCCTCGGTCATTTGTATTTATAAATAATTATAAATTTTGATCCAAAACTTTCAATACACTTAACCACACTTCCTTCGTCTTGTACGATGTCTCAATCGTCGTGTTCTTCAAATATACATCAATGCCGTAAAGATTTGTGTCGTCCTTGAAAGCATAATATCCGAGGAAATCAATTTGGTTGAAACTCAAAAATACATATCCGTCAATGTAAATTTTTACTCTGCCGTTGAATATTTTTAAGGTGTATTTTTGATTCATTTTAGCATAGGCGTTATCAAGTGAATAAACGAATCCCAATTACGCACAAGTAAATATATACCTCCCATCCTTTCAACTTCTGCTTGGAATTTTTTCTGATCATCAGACTGCTTATCCTTTCCATATTTTATCTCGATCTCAAGCCGCTTGCCATGGGGTGGTAGCGTGGCACTTAAATCTGCTTTTCCTACTCCTCCTTTACTTCTTGGTATCCATTTATTTTGACCGAGCGTAATTGTCTGCCCCATTACGTTCTTTACTTGCTTTGCTGGTAGCATGCGTCCTTCAGATGACTGTCTGAAGCACTGGATACCGTGAAATTCTAAATACGCCAAACATGATTTCGTCAACTCATTCGCCGAATTCTCACGGAATATTTTAACTGGCCGTGCGTGTTCTGGGATAGTCAAGTGACGAGACTTGTTATATAGTTCGGAAAAGGCTTTTAAAGTCATACTTTTACTTTTCTAAATGCATTAGCATCTCTCAACTGCGGCGGCACATACGGCAAATCCAACCATCTGAAATATTCTTCCTCGGAATGAATTGGTATCTGACCTTCATTGCTCCATAAATGTCCGTCACGTTGTTGGAAGCCGCATTTGAGAGCTCTTGTCATCAACATGTGCGTGAAGTCTGAATTGCCGGTGCGGATCAAACTGATGATCGAATAAGTCGACGCATCACAAATACTAATTTCCACCTTCACTCCTTCAAATAATCGCCGAGTGTACTTGCCCGTTGCTTCTCCTTTTAACTTCTCCCAGGAATCTATCTGATCACAGAATTCTTGAATAGGAACATGCTTGATAATTGTGCCAAATAAATCTTTGATCGGCTTTCGTTTAGGAATGCAACAAATATCAATATCGTGCACATCTGGACGCTGGCGCCGGATAGATCCTGCAATGAGCACACGCTCGCAGACGGGCACTAACTTATGCACTACTCGCTCAGCAATATATCGTGCTTCACCAAGTTCCATGTGTCTTGATAATTAGTTCATCGATATCATTAAGCATCTCTTCCAGTTGATCGTCGCTGATTACCGGAGCAAAGTGGTCTTCTCGAAAGTATCCGTTAAATCCAACAATCAATATATACCATTTTCCTTCTTTTAAAATCTCATACTTCTTACACTTTACAACATCTCCAAACTTTGGCCCTGGATATTTTACGCCTGTTCCAATTTCACTCCATATTCCACGCTCTATCATCGTAATCTCTTGTCCTGGATAAAATAGTTTATCTGGTTCTGAAGGAGAATCAAAAAACGTGATATGAGTCGGTTGAGCCAGTTCATTTTATCTCAAGTAATTCAGGATGCTTTGACTTGAAATGATTCTGTAAATCTTTGAATTGTCTATTGCAGCATGGACAAACTCCATTTTTAACACGATTCAAAATTTTAGTCTTCGCTGCTTTCTGAGCGCGGACTGAATAATTGAGTTGAGCAATTTGATTATTTTTGGAAGCAATAACCTCATCTTTTAAATTATTTCGTCTTTCAAGTTTTTCAATCTGTTCTTTTAATTCTGAATTTCTTGGCTTCTTAAATACTCTTCTGCATCCATTAGGGCAATACCAATGTGTTCCCGTGTCCAAACAATAATTATATCTATCTTCACTGATTCCATAGATTGCTCCACAAGAACATTCCATTGGCATTAGCTTTACGATTATAGAAGTTTCTATTACGTGGCTCATAATTTTAATTTTAAGCTGCTATCATTTGGATATCTTCCGGACTGAATTCATGCCATAATTTTAAACCCTGAATTAATTTTTCCTCGCCCCACAAATACGTTTCATCATGGCGCTTGATAATTTTCTTGAACAATAATGTTGGCTTGATCTTGCTGATGCCAACAATCAATATCATCTCACATTCGGCGACTAAAAGATACTGAACCGCTGCCATGTCGTAGTTCAAATTGTTAATCGCTTCTAAGAATGCTTTCTCAGTGGTCACAGATAGGCCTTTGAACTCTAATATCGTCTTAATTCCTTTGCTGATACCATCACACTTAATTCGAGCATTGTATCGCATGCCACCGACTTCAATTTCTTTGAACATTGCATGCTCCCGTTGAAAGTCAGGCCTCATCACAAGCATTCGGCATAGTTCATCCTGAAAGAATCGGTCTTTCATTGATTTAGCTAGTACAATATCGCTAGGTTCAATTAAATCACTCGGTTGTACTTTACTAGGTTCAAAAATTATTTCGTGTGAATACGATCCCATCGCGAATATTGCCTCCAGATTCTCCGGCTCAGGATTCCCTCCTTTGACTTTCTTCAGGAAAGCTTTGATATCAGAGATGGAAATTTCGCTTCGATCAAAGTATGACATTACTCTTTGCTTTTGATGATAGTTTTTGCCACATCAATTAATTTTATTCCAGGAACTTCCTTACCAAGAGTCTCAAATTTTGTTAGAAACCATTGAATAGCGTCAATATATTCGCCGCTCTTTTTCTTAATTGGAATACCTGTTAATGCAACATGACCGATTACCTGTTGCAATGGCACCAACCACATTGAGTCATTCTCAAATGACGCCTTCTTCTTACTCGGCCCCGCTTCGATATCACTTAAAGTCCCTTGGCGGACAAACTCCGCCGAAACAATATTCATGTCGCGTTGTGATTCAATATCCTTGATGGCTTCGGATGCTTGCTGATCTACTTGCTGCGCTTCTTTTAATGCCTGTTCTTCCAACTCTTTTTTACGCGCCGAGGCTTTCTCTGCATTACCTTTGATTTCTTCCAAACGAACTTTAATGGAAGACATTTTTTCTCTATAGGAATTTATAATTTCAGCCGCGATCGCTTGGTAGTCCTTATTGAAAGTATCGTATGGATAATCACTCTTCAGTGACTCAATGTATTCTTTTGTTAACTGATCATTCAAAAGATACGAATGCTTGAAATTGTCATGGAAGCATTTGTCATATAGTTCTTGCTTGAGGCTGACTGGCTTAGGATTATTCACCTTATCAACCATTGCATTGTAGTTCTCCAGCGTGATACCTTGTTCCCATGTTGCCATTTGCTGAATCATGTTCTTCTTCTGTCCCGCGACCATCTCCGCAAGCGCACGACCTACCGATGCTTTCAGTTCAGCTTTGTATACGTTCACTTTACGGGCTGTTTCTGCATCTAGTTCAGCCTTCTTTTTGGCGTCTAACTTCTTCTGATCATAGGCATTCACGACTGCCTTCGCGCGTGAGTACTCATTGTCTTTCCCCTCCGGATCGATGGGGCGCTCATACGACATCAACCATGATTTGATCTCATCGATCGGCACTGTCGCTTCCTTCCTTTTATCCTGGACTTTCGCATACACATCACGGCATTTATCTAAGACGCTGATGGCTTCTGCCCGATCTTCATAATTGTCGATGACCATCTCTTGCACTGCCTTCAGTTGTTCTACTGCCAGCGCATTTCCTTTCTCAAGAATGGTGATATTGCGCTCGATGATCTGAGCAACGGAAGTGATTTGTTTTACGGATAAGTTGGAAGATTCCATGATTTTTCTTTAGCTATACAAAAATGTGAAAATATTTTACCGCAGTGTTTGCATTCAAATGTGTGTGAATAATTAAAGCCTAATTCTTCTATCTTGTGAATTATTTCATGATTCCCTATCAAGCATTTAATCTTTTGAATCATTGTCTTTTTTCTAGAGTTACGATAGAAATTGGAATACCTAGTTCAATAAGACTCACGGCCACAATGCCTTTTTCAATTATCGCTCTTTTAGAAGTAGAATTTCCTTCTTTCATCATGATTCCAATTTCAACATTTTTTAATACGTTGGCAATCATCATTTGTTTCTCTACTTCACTCATTTCTTCAAGTTCATTAAGTAAAATAATTTTTCAATTTTGCCTTGATGTGTTTCGATTAAACTGAGCACTCTTTTTTGTGTCTCTATCAATCCATCAACTTGCTTGGCTAAATTAGCATCAACTTCAGTTAATCTGTTTATGTATTCCAATATTTTCCTATCACTCATCTTCTTCTAAATTTTAATTTAAACACTTCTATCGGCCACATGTATCTCTTCTCGCCGCCTAACAACTCGCGACCCACAACCACAGGCGATGATAAATATTCAACCAATTGTTTATCATCATTCCACGCATGATCAACCACATCCAACAAAACCACATTGAAACCTTGATCATCGACATACGGGCCCGGTTCAAGATTCCATTCATTTATTCTATTCACTTTTTGTCACTCAAGAACTCGTCAATAGAATTCTTCGAACCAACAACCCGTGGCGTGGTCGCGGGCGCCACGGAAGTTGGCTCTTCTTTCACCTGTTCAACTTGCTTTGGCTGCTCCTCAGTATGAGGAACATCAAAGGTTGTATCTTCATCATCGTCTTTACCAAATTCTCCCAATGCGAGTTCAGCATTGACCTCTGGCCGGCGATAGTAATTCTTATGAGCACGATGAATTGCGACCTTCTTACTCATTTCGCCACACCAGGTCTCCCACACTGATCCTTCACCTTTCATTTTGCTTTTATCCTTAGCCTTCCGGAGTTCTTCATTCGTAACAACCACGTCAACTTGTGTTTTGTCTTTGAATTTTATCCGCACATAAGAATAGCGGATATTATCAAGTTTCAAAGCCGAATCTTCTTCTCCTCCAACATGTTTGATCACATGGTTATTAGCCTTATCCCATTCAAATGTCTCTCCTTTCAAAACCAAAATCGCCTCACTAACTGATTCGATTGTTGGCATCTGCCTCAACTGCTCTCTATGTCCCTTATAATTGAGTGATGCCTTCAAAATTTTACCATACTTGATAAGGTCCACAAATCCATCTTGGAATGAGAATCCCCAAGCAGCTGTCTTAACCATCGCTCCCATAATAGAGAAGCGATCAGCATCTTTCCATTCTGGTTTCTCCGCGGCGATGCTCAAAAATTCAAACACTTGAGAAGCAAAATAATTGTCGCCATCTTTTCTGCCTGTAATACTCGCATAATTCTTAATGACTAACTCTTTGACAAAAGGTAATTGAATCGCTGCTTTTATAGAAGGAGATGCTATAAGTGCAGCATCCATACGTTTAAGATTAGCCATATTTTTATTTTAGTTGTTCCGAATTGTTGACCCAAAGTAATACAAATAAATTTGTATAAAAAAATTGTTTCGTATTTTTTTTATCCTAACATTTGTCTTACACAAAATATAACATTATGCCTCATCTAGCACTCCCTCAGAAGACCATGACCAAGGAGAACCTTGCGAAATGGCTGACTGAAAACGCAATTGAACAAAAGACACACGAAGAACATGTGGATTACACTGAAGCAGAAATCGCAGAATTCGAACATCAATCTTCACTTGCCAGCCGAGCGATCGATCGATTAAATGACATAGCCGAAAAATTTAATAAGGCATTAAAGGAAGGCATCGTTGAACCGCAAGATTTTACAATCCCTGAAACAAAAGGCTTAAAAGTTCTTAAAGCCAATCGTGAATTTGCCGACGGCCAGATTGAACTTGGCTATCGAGTAGTGCCAACACAATTATATGGTATTCCGTATGCCGCAACAAGTAAAATTGTGTTCTTTGATATAGAGTCCGCGCATTGGGAACAATACGATTACAAAATGAATCCCTTCCAGGAAGAGAAATACGGAACGCCTTTATTTAAGGAAGAAGACTCTCTACTCGACTGATAGAGATCGTGAAGCCTAACTTTTTAAACAGCGGATCGAGTCCTTTTTTGATGGCATTGGCAATCTTGGTGGCATCTTTTGGATTGAGGTCTTCTTGGGTTCTTCCTACTTTTCTGTAATAAAGAACGCCGTAGTTGATGCCAGAAATTTCTGCCAGTTTAACGAGATTGAATATCTCTAATATTTTGAATTTACTTTCGCTCATGGTGACAAAGATACAAATAAATTTGCATACGAAATGATGACTAAATCAGCCACATTTTCGGAGTGTGGCAAGTACCGCTATCTTTTATCCAGAGATTGGGCAGAATGCAAGATTGCTATGTGCATCGGATTGAATCCATCCAAAGCGGGGGCTAAGAGAGATGATCCGACAATTGGCATTCTTATTCGAACTTTAAAAGAACTTGGCTTCGGCGGCTTGCGCATGGTGAACTTGTATGCCTACATTTCCTCGAAGCCATCAAAATTATTTGAAGTATCTGATCCGCAAGGCCAGAATGATGCGTGGTTGTTAACGACTGCTCACGGATGTCAGGAAGTTATCTTCTGTTGGGGAGCATTCAAAAAGATTAGCTGGCGCGCTAAGAAAGTTTCGGAGATGTTCCCCAGCGCGAAATGCTTTGGAAAAAATCTTGATAAGTCTCCACTTCATCCAATGGCGATCATGTGGCAGGGATTGACGATTACTAAATTGATTCCTTATGAAAACTGAAATAGATTCAAGGTTTGAACTTGGCGATGATCCAGCGGCAACTCGATTTCACTTCTGGGCTTTTAGAGTGACGCTTCTATTAGCTTATTGGATTGCTGTCGTTGGCGCAATTGGTATTGTTAAACTCGCTAACTGGATAGCGCAACAATGAGAGTTCACCAACACAAGTGGAAGTTTAGAATGACTAAGAAAGGGATGCTCCGGCGCTGTCGCTGTGGTTCTAAGTGCTTGGAGATCGCGGTGCCGAAAGGTTCATCGCTTGATGGAGAAGTAAAAGAATTGAGAGTGAAAGGTAAACATAGAAAGAAATGAAGTTTGAATTATATGCAGCCAAGGCAGAAGTGAAGTTGAAGGATATTTCGGATAACAGTATTGACTCGTGCGTGCATGATGGTCCTTATGGAATAAGATTCATGGGTAAGGCGTGGGATAGTTTTGATATAAAAAAAAACGGTTCATTACGTGATTCATATCCGATTGGAGAAAAAAGAAAGGCAAAAGGCAGAAAGACAACAGGATTTGGAAATAGTATTGAGGCTGGAAAATACAATACATCAAAAAATGCTAATCAACAATTTCAACAATTTACAACTGAAATTTCACGTGAAATCTATCGTGTTCTAAAACCTGGTGCTTACTTCTTATCTTTCTGTTCGCCACGAACATTTCACCGGCTAGTTTGTGGCATTGAGGATGCCGGATTTGAAATTCGCGATACGTTGATGTGGATATTTTCTTCGGGGTTTCCGAAAAGTCATAATCTTGATGGTGAGTGGGAAGGATGGGGTTCAGCATTGAAGCCGGCATTCGAACCAATTTGCATGGCGCGTAAGCCACTGGAGAAAGGATTGACGATCGCTCAGAACGTAAAGAAGTGGGGGACCGGTGCAATTTATATTGATGGATGTAGAATTGAGGGTGATCCTTGGACATGGGGAACTCAAACAAACATTAAAGGTGGAAATTATGGACATCGATCAACCGATATGTTTGTTAGAGGTGAGTCTTATGCAAAGAATGTAAAAGGAGGAGAAAAAGGACGTTGGCCAGCCAATATAATGCATGACGGAAGTGAAGAAGTTGTTGCTTTATTTCCGGATGCAATTGGCCAGCAAGGAGACTTAATTAATCATCAAGAGAATAGAGAAAGTCCTAATGGTATTTATGGAAAATTCAGTGCCGCAAGAGATCATCTTAAACGAGTTGAATTAAATAAAAGCGCTGCTCGTTTCTTTTACGTTCCAAAAACTTCTCGAGCAGATCGTAATGAGGGATGTGAGTCTTTAGATAAAAAGCCTCTATTGTGGAGCTCAGGAACTCAGAGTCCCGGCACTTTGAAAAGTGCCGGGACTGATAAGTCGAGTCAAAACAATCATCCTACAGTAAAGCCAACTGAGGCAATGCAATATCTGGTTAGACTTGTGACTCCTCCAAAAGGAACTTGCTTAGATCACATGTGCGGTAGTGGAAGCACAGGGAAAGCCTGTGCAATCGAAGACTTTGACTTTATCGGCATCGATGAAGATTCACACAACATTGAAATCGCACGATTGAGAATTCAATTCATTATCGATCACAAAGATTTATTCGGCACATTCATTAGACCCAAATAACATGCAACCACTCACCCTACGCGCATTCGACCGCGCACAAAAACGTATCCTCATCATCAATGGATATGAACTTACTAAAGACAATCAAGTTAAAGTCTTCGGTACTCATTACGATCGTTTTTACAAGACAGATGATGTCGTAATTCTTCGCAACTCCGGCGTGAAAGATGCGCAAGGAGAGGATTTGTTCGAGTGTGATGTAGTTTATGATCAAAGAAATGAGTGCATCGGCACGGTAGCATTCAAAAATGGTGCCTTCATACTTGAAGGAAAACTTAAAGTCATCACAGATTGGCCTCCCAGCACATTTCTAAAGCGATTGGATAATTTTTTGGTTAATCCTCTTGCTCTTGAAGCTGTAGTACACTAAGTTCATACCCCGACCCGACAAATTATGCAAGAGATTGTATTGAAGTTTACGCATAAAAAACGTAATCACGAAGCTCCTAACTGTCCTTGCGGAGAAATAAATAACCCTCATAACCCTCAATTCAATCCATACGAAGGAACTGATGGAAAATTTGGATTCTGTCATCGCTGTGCTAAATATTTCTATCCTACCAAAGAGCAAGAAGAAATAAAATATGTTCCGGTCCCAAAAGCACCACAAAAATTCATCGAAAAAGAACCTTTCTTCAATTGGGTTTTCCCAGATGTGATTATCAACCCTGTACCACATAAAAAACCAATTGTCGGTGAGTTTTACCTTACATTTTACTTCAGAAATGTCAATAATCGATTAACAGCGGCAAAGAAAATGCTGTATTCATTCCCGAAATTCAAAAGAGTAAAAGAAAAGCATCCATTCTATCTCACCACGCGCGATTCAGGATTTTATCCATGTCTTTTCTATGAATATGATCTCACAAATTTTCCAAACGCCAAAATAATTCTTGTTGAAAGCGAAAAAACAGCGGCACTCCTTCGGTATAAATTCAAAAAATATCTGAATGAGATTATTTTCATCGCTACCAGCGGCTCCAATGGACTGACGCCAGATAAATCAATACCATTGAAAAATCGTCAAGTATTTATTTGCTATGACGCCGATGAAGCTGGTCGGGAATGTTCGATTTATACAAAAAGTAAACTACCTATGGGGACTATTCTTGATTTATTCCCGGATAAAAATGACGGTACTGATTTAGGGGATGTAATTCGAGATATTGATTGGTCATTTTTACAAGCAGCCGTTACAAAATGAGTGACTTCTTTCAAACCGTCCGAATTGATGACCGAGATGACATTCTCAACATCGTGCGTAAGCGTATTCGCGATGGCAAGCGATGGGAAGGACCGATCATCCAGGAATTGTCTGAAGAGTTCTGCATCTCTCCCGAGAACATGTTCGAGTTTGGCGAGAAGATTTACAAAAAATTCGAAGATGAATTTGATGCTGTCAATGGAGCTCCGCTAAAGAAGGTAGAAGCCTTTCTATCCGATCGCTTTCAGTTCCGCCGCAATGCCATCACCAAGCGCGTGATGTACCGTCCAGCCGGAAGCCAGGATTTATATGAGCCCTGTCAGTTCAACAACATCTGGCGCCTACTGCAGCATAACCTCAAAGACATAGGTGGCAAGATCAAGATACCAATCGGTGACGTTCAGAATCTCCTCGAGTCCAACTATGTCGAAGAATACAATCCTATCAAAGAATACTTCTATCGCCGCAAGGGATGGGATGGCATCGATCATATCAAAGCGTTAGCTTCTCACATTCACACGACTGATCAAACATTCTGGGAAGAACAGTTTAGAAAGTGTCTTGTTAGGATGATCGCCTGTTCGGTGGATTTAATTGAAAATAGAATTGTGATGGTGTTAGTACAGCCAGAGCAAGAGCGTGGCAAAAGTCGTGTGATACGATTTTTATGCCCCCCTGAACTACGTGAATATTACAAGGAGGATCCTGTCACTGCTAATAAAGATTCTGAAATATCTCTCACTGAGAACTTCATGTGGAATATGGAAGAACTCGAGGCCTTGGACCGTAAGGAGATCAATTCACTAAAATCTTTCATCTCTCGCAATGTATCCAAGCAGCGCCGAGCGTATGCGCGCCAGGAAGAAACTCGTCCGCGTATCGTAAACTTCTGGGGATCGACCAATAAAGATCAGTTCCTTAATGATGTGCAAAATACTAGATGGCTATGCTTTCGAGTTCATAACATCGATTGGAATTATAATAATGAAGCAACTGGTGTAAAAAACATAGACATAAACAAAGTATGGAATCAAGCATGGCATCTATATCGAACTGGATTCAACTACCGACTAGACACCGATGAAGCAACCAAACGTGACTCAATTAATCACTCCTTCGAATCCATGGGCAACGAGAAACAACTCATCATAAAATATCTCACTAAAGTTGCAGCCAATTCAGTCTCCGGAGAGTTTAACATGATCATCGACATCGTCCAATATCTACAGGCAGCAACACTATACAAGATTCAGGTTCACGCCTTCAACGTGCAAACTGCGATGATGCAGCTGGGATTCATTTCTGAAACCAGAACTATAAATGGAAATCAGGTGAAAGGATTCTGGGTGATGAAGAAGATGCTGACAAATGGTGCTCAACTGCCTATGGCTGATAATGGAGAGGCAGTTAAGTCGGAGAATGAACTCCCTTTCTAGCCTAGAATTCTATCCAACTCATAATACCACGCACCGCCAAAGATTAATATCCACGCCCGAAACAATATCTGGCCACCTGGCGATACGCGTGACCATATTCTATCAGTCCACGCGCGATTAGGATTATTTATGTCTCCCGCATAAAAAATATTCTCGTGATGGTCCAAGTTCCATATCACATCGAACAACGCCGCGTGGATGCTTAGTGAATAAATCATAAACTGCCACCATGATACATGCATGATCAGTTGATTGATCCATCCGGATCCTGTAGCTACTAGCACAACTATCATAGCCGACAACCAATGAATGATTGGCTTGTGGACTTTCTGTTTATGGAGGTCAAACAGCATGTGAACTATCAATGCTGTGAGGAGGAGTAAGTATGTTAGGATCATGAGTTCTTTATTATAGTGAATTGGGATTTTAATTTATCAACTGATTCGTTGCTATGAACCATTTTACATAACTCGTAAAATAACTCTTCTTGTTCTTCTTCCTTGGGGCTTAATTCCCTAAATTTTATCAATTCTTTCTTCCAATATTCAGCATCGTTATTCCATTGATCCAAAGTTTCATGATGCCTTTTTTGCTCGTCAGCTAATTTGCTTTCGAGTTCTTTGATTTTAGCCTTCATTTCATCATAAACCATACTCATTGATTCAGGATAATGAACACAATCCGGATGATGATGCACTTCCCCACCTGAAAAATATTTACATCCAGTTTGGCACTTTAGCGATTCAATCTCGCTGTGTGAGTCTTTCGAAACAAATTTATTCCAAAAAGTAATAGCTTCATCAACAGTGGCGTTTGCTTTATTTGTAGTTTGATCGCGATCATCTGTCACATGGATTAACTCAATATCGCCATCCTTATCAATGACAATATTTATAAACCCATTTTTACCATCAGATTTATAGATAAGCAATTCTCCTTCCCCTGTCTTTGATACTACTACCGGTTCTTTCTTCATCTCTTCACTTCTCTCAACTTTATCTGCATCCATTTTTCATAAATTTAGCCCAAGCATTATTTTTTCTATTTTCACTTTTATAGTAATTCTTTTGAAGATTAATCCAAAATTCAGGAGTTGTATTAAAGTATTTTGCTAATTGAACGGCTGATTCTTTAGTTACTGGAAGATTTGGTTTGATATAATCTTCTATAATTATTTCTAGTGGGGAAGGATGATTTTTCATCTTTGAGGAATTACACATAATAAAAACATTCCAATAATTTCCCAAACAAATGTTAAGACAAATACCTTAATCCAGAAAATGGAAGATACAGCATCCAAATTAATATGTTCAATCTCACGAATATTTGATGCAGTTAGTAGACTCCAAATAAATTTAGAACTTTCTATTCCTAGATAACACATTATTAATCCAATAAATGCGATTGGAGGCGCCCAAACTAAAATTGGTAGCCAATTTTTTTTTAAGAATTTCATAGTAATGCTTTTTTAATTTGTGACCAAGTAAATATATCATTCATATATTGAGGCTTTAGTTTTAATTCAAGCTCAGAAATGATTATAAGCTTAATTCTATTCTCTTCATTTCCAATTAGATCATCAATAATTTTAGAATTATGTGATTCTGCTGGTTCTTTCTTCGGCTCACTCTCCTCAATCATTCTTCCACAATATCCATAGCTACTTTGTGCTGGCTGACAACATAATTCACAAATGCCGCCTGAATTTATTTTACCATTGCAAATAGTCATTGGTTTTGTTATTTGAGTTGACTGTATCGGCTCACTCTCCTTTAAGTGAGCTACTTTTTTCTTTAATCTAAAACAATCACTTTTATCAATATGTTCTTCATCACAATAACAACCTATAGGCATTGTATCACATTCACCATCAATCTCAAATTCAACTTCATTCGGAAGTGAATAGATTTGATCGGGAGTTGGTTGCCAATCTAATGCATAAGGATTGCTACTATTGTACCATACGTAAAGCCAAATCTTCTTCCAATCCTTTTCTTTAATCTCCACCCATGTTCCGTTAAGGAGTACCCACCATTTTTCATTGTTGAATTTTACTTGTGTCATGGCTTTATTTCTGTTTTCTGTATGGTCCAACTTTGCGAAAAAGTATCCTTAAAATCATTTCTGTAAATATTTGGTCTTTCTCTCCACTCATTGAAAATTTTTAATCTATGTTCTTTCATAGCTTTGTATGCGCCTACCAATGATTCGTGAATACTCATAGTGGCATAAGCAGATTCGTAAATGCAACTACAGTATAAAAATTGATAAACATACTTCATACTCCAAGCCATTTACTTTCAAATTTTACTTGCATAAAATATAAATTAATGATGATATTGATTGACCTAAAAGAAATCCATAAATAAAGGACTCCGTATTAAATTTAGCCTGTCCTACCTTTTTACCCAACTCATAAAAATGTTTTTCTATATCTTCTGTTTTCATGGTATTTGTTTTATGTAAAGGGGTTACTTCAATGGCTTCGAAAAATATTTCACATAGCCATTAATTGATTCTAATATTCCATCATTTTTTAATGAGATTACCTTTCTGCCGTCTTTATACTCTTTGCAGTAAAAGATAAATCCAACCCAAGGAGATAACCAATTATTATCCCACGCAGCTTGTCTTAAAACTCTTCTTCTCGTTGTTTTCATATTATCTATCTTGATGGTGATTGCCTCCTAAATATTTTTCTCCTATCCAGCCAAGTGTGAAACTTAGCATGCATGAACCTATCCATATAATTGTTATTTGCTCCATCTTGTCTTAAATTTTATATTTTGATTTTAGGTAGTCATTGAAGAACTTGGAAAGTGAGTTCAATGTCCTGTGAGAAATATTCATCAACCTTAAATTCAGTATCACTGACAAATGCGTTAGCGTCATTAACAGTCATTCCGCTAACTATCTCGAAAATTTTCTTCTCCAATTCGTTTAGTTCATTCATAGTGGTTTTGTTTCGTTGATCCGACATGGATGTTAATGATATTCGTTAATGGTGCATCCCATATCCCAGCAAGGCATGGAGCCAGGATTTTTAGCCCAAGATTTGCCACAAGTGTAACATTGGTATCCTACCGGTTCATCATCATTATCTTCATCATAGCGGTCGTCGGCCATCATTTCATGATAACAATCTTCACAATAACCAACGTCGATGGCGTTTTCTCCATGTAATTGCTTGCGGCAATCTCTGCATCTATGTACTTTCTCAGCTTCTTCTTTATTGTTCATAGGATTATTTTTTAGCATTGAAACTTTCGATTGCAAATTTCAAATTGGCATTCACCATCCTTGGCGTGGATATTTCCAATGCCTTCTTTAAAAGATAAATAGCTTTAATGTCTTGATCTTTTACGGCTCCGTTTGTTTTGATTTCGATTCTCATAATCTATTTTGTTATTAGGTCAACTAAAATAATCCCCATTCAAATTTTCCGCTAAAAGGCAAATTCAGAATAGCTAATCCAAAATTCACACTTACATAAACAATTCCGATTATTGACCCAATAATAAGTCCTATACAAATTAATCCAGCCGGCAAAGCACAAATAAATACTGATGGTATCAAAGCCATTGAAGCCCAGTCAGGCAGTAAATCCATCTTATCGATTGCCCATTGCGCTAAAAAATCGCCTTGATGGTGGTCTGTCCTTCCATCATCCATTATAAAAGCAAGCCCGAGACAAAGATCAAATATCAGTCCTGGCAAAAGATACAATGCTGAAATTATTTTAATGATCGTCTTCATATTTTTTTTGTTTAGTTATCCTCCAATTTCTCCATCATTATCCGGATCATTATCCTTGAGCCAAGGATCGATTACTAACCTTACCCATATTTCTAAGGTGAGAATGAGCACGACAAGCGAGACGATAATTATTAGTGCGATCATGTCCTACAAATCACAAGTCTTGCAGAACGGTATCACTACATCGCCTTTCACAGGCTTGCCTACTTGCTTGTAGCCTTTCAATTCATTTCCGGTGACGACTTGGCCTTTAGCTACCAGGACTTTGCTTTTGGTTTTCTTTGTCTTTTTCATATCTGTTGGGGGTTAAATGTATCACGACGGAATAAAGTCTGGTGTCGGCATAAAAGTCTCATAATACTCATCATTAGTCCATCTCCGCCCAGTGGAGTTAAACAACGCATCCTTCGGACCGGTGCCATATCCATCCAGATATCCCCTCGATTCATCCAAATATCTGAATCTGTACCCTTTAACTTCCTTGATCGGCTCATTGAACATTGGTTGCTTCTCCCTCATCTCTCCTTTCGGCGCAGGAACATTATACGAGCTCGTGCCGCTTCTCCGGGCCTTGATGGTATCCATCAACCCTGGAATATTATCGCACACCTTCCGCAAGTACTCTGCCCAGTACTGCCGACGCGACTGATTCCATGACTTTGCCACCTCCTCCAGTGCATCCATGTATTCCTCATCCATTGGCAGCTGTAGTTGTGGCTGCGCATATCTTGTTGTTGCCATATCGATGTTTAAATTAGTTCGTTATCTCCCATCGTCGGAATGTCATCATAAATTCTACCCTGCATCTTCTTCACCATGTACTCAAATCCTGCAGGCTTCACTGGTCCTATCTGGTTTATGAACCGCTCCTTCTCACCATCATCCAAGTTCTCCCACACATACTGATTCATCTCGGATCCACCAAACAACCATGGGTTCTCCTGTGTCTTCTTGAACTCCACAACATCCTTCTCCACTAGGTGCCGCAGATACAAATTTACCGACCCAAATCCCTTCATTACAGACACCAGTTTTATCACCTCAAATTCACCCCTACTAAGCATAATTTGCGCAGGGTTCTTATCCTCATTTTTCTTAATTCTCTTCATGCTATAAATGTACGTCTTTTTTTCTTAAATCAAAAAATAGTTTCTTAAAAAAAAACAGAGGTAAAAAAAAGATGATTATTACTCTTATTTCCAAGATTTTTACTTTTAAAAAGATATTATCGTTATATATTAAGTTAACTGTTTAATAATATATAATAGTTTAGATTTTGTTTTGGTTTTTAATCCTACTTGATAACTAGACTAATAGGGGGCATCTTTAAATCTTTTTTACTGCTTAAATAAGTACCCAGTAATCACCCATATTGTCCCCTCTATGCAGCGGTATTACAGCGTCGAAAATCGCGCCTCCACTTACCACCGCGCCTCGTGCTCCAGACTCCCCCGGTGGCACCTGGTTTGGGGCATTGACTTTTCATACTCCCCGGGGTGCCGATCAGCGCAAAACTTTTTTCAAAGCATAATGTCCGAAGTAATTCCCAGCCCCGCCAAACTACATTAGAAGAGCGCTGAATGATCATTTGAAGGCTTGGCAATGGCTATTTGGGAGAGGCCAAAGATAATTTGGGGTTATCTTGAAAATATATTTAATGAAATACATCCGTTTAATCTTAAAGACAAATAAATTTGTATAGCCATGTAAATAAATTTGTATCAATGGAAGCAAACGAGGCTTTAATGCCGTATTCACGCAAGAATGTTGTAGGCGAGGGGGGTAAAGTAATTAGTCTCGATTTAGAAGTGCTTACCAAACTTGGTACTAATTCCCGATTTGAGAAAGTTGTGTATTGTAAGGCCATAAGGAGACTATCGGCCCATTTTGGGATAAATGTGGGAGATCGGGAAATTACGGCATTATCAATGCTGGAAATGTGGTGTATTATCAATTTAAGGGAAGGTGTAGGAGGTCCTTGGGAAAGTATAGTTGAATGGACTGGCTACACTCGTAATTGGCAGGCTTATGTTAATTCTGGAATAAGGGATTGCATTAAGGCTGGATTTATTGAACAGGTTGCGGTAAGAGGAGGGACACGTATTGTAATTACTTTCCAAGGAATGCGCGCACTGGAAATATTTGAACAAATGATGCAAAAGGTAAAAGAAGAAATAGTAGATAAGTATAAACTAAATAAGATTGATCATGAAAATAGGATACGCGCGCGTAAGTCGTGAAGATCAGAATCTGGACCAGCAAATAGAGGCTTTGAAGTTTGAAGGGTGCGAAGTTATTTATCAGGAAAAGATAAGTGGCGGTACAAAGAGCCGACCAGAACTAGACAAGATGTTAGAAGTCTTGAAGCCAGGCGATTGTGTAATAGTTCAAAAGTTGGACCGGTTAGGTAGAGGCTTTATTCACTTGAATGAATTGATCGAAAGATTTGATAAGGAAGGAATAGCTTTCAAGAGTTTAGGGGAAAATTTTGATACAAGTAATTATTTAGGAAAAGCGATGCTTCGAATAATGACAGTTATGGCAGAGATGGAAAGGGACATGATTCGAGAAAGGACAAAGGACTCGTTAGCGAGTTTGAAGCGTAACGGTAGAATCTTGGGAGCTCCCAAAAAGAACTATGAAAAGGATTTGCAGCGGTTCAAAGAGTGCGAAGGATCCCGTGAAGATGTAATGAAAACGCTGGGCATAAGCCAGTTTAAATATTACGCTTTAAAGAAGATGGCAAAATAACCGATTACAAACGGATACTTTATAATTCATTCTCAGATAGTTACTACATTTTATACAAATTTATTTGTATAGTAAATATTTAAAGTGTTACTTTGGTGTGTAATTAAACGACAAAGAAATGAAGACCAAGACAATCAACCTCTACTCATTCAAGGAATTGAGCGAAGAAGCCCAGGAAAAGGCAATTGAGAAATTATGGGATTTGAATGTAGACCATCAATGGTGGGAAATCACATTCGAAGACGCAAAGCAAATCGGGTTAGAAATAACTGAATTTGAATTGGACCGTGGCCGCTATGCAAAAGGTACTTTGATCGAAAGTTTGCCTGAGGTATGTAACTTGATAATGACTAACCACGGCGAACAGTGCGAGACTTATAAAACCGCTCAACAATACTTAGCCGAATGGAATAGTTTAGTAGCTAAGTATTCAGACGGGGTGAACTTGGAAAAAGTAACTGAGGAAAATGAATACGATTTTGATCAAGAATCCGACCAAGTTGAAAATGAATTTTTAAAATCATTACTTGAGGACTATTCTATTATCCTCCAAAAGGACTATGAATTTTTGACTTCGCGCGAAGCTATCCTTGAAAGCATTGAAGCGAACGAATACACATTCACAGAGGACGGCAATCTCGAAAACGCTTAAGCCATGAAAACACTACTCAACAAATTAACAGCCCGAGAAAGTAAGATCGGCTACGTTCTTATCCTTTCGGTTATGGCAGTGAGTTACGCGGTATCAAGTTTAATTGCGTAGGCCATGAGTAAAGCACGCAAGAGAGAGTTACAGATTGTAGACGCGTTTTATAATCTGATTTACGCCGACACTAAAATGTCACAGAGATTGAAGATTGAAGTGAATGCAACATTGTATCACACCTATAAGGAAGTTACAACCTTGAGGGAATTTTTGAAAAGAGAAGATTAAACGCTCACGCGTTCCTGCAGGGGTTTAACTTTGTCGTTACCCTGCAGGTTTTAAAAAACAACGACAAAGGAAACGACAAAGCAAGTCCCGAGAGGGCAAAGAAGATGAAAATTAAAACTATTGATGTTGATGGCTTAGAATGGTGGGACAAAGTCAATGGCAACCACTATTTCGCCGCAATTGTAACGATCAATTATGGAATGAAGTCGGAAAAAAAATTGCTTTTACCATTTCAATATGGTTATGGTGAGCAATACACATACCAAGCGATGGCCAAACTTATTGAGCAAAAATTTATCATTGATGCGGTTAAATACCCATCTGGTGGTAACGAACCACTTTGGACCTACTGCGAGCGCAAGAATATTATTCTTAGGCGCGTAAAGCATACAGGTTGTAAAAAAGCCGAACTTAAAAATATTGAGTTATGAAACTAGAAAATGAACTATGTTCTTTCTTTGTAGATGGTAGTGCAAATTGTAACGAGCAGACCGCAAATTTAATTGCAAATATTATCAGTGCAAAGGTGATTTATAACGGCAATTCATTACACGGAAGAATGCACGTTATCTCTGTAAATGCAAATATGGATAAACAGGTTTATGCGAAAGTGAAGGGAATTGCTTCCCATGTTACACTATCAAAAACAATCTAACTACTATGAAACTGTTAAATCCTTTTTCAATTCGACTAGAAAAGCCATCATTCAATAATGTGAATGAAAGCAGCTTAGTTTTTAGTGATGGTGATTTCAAGGTTTACAAATTCTCTCACGAATGGTACATACACACCTTTAAAAATATTGTCATCGCTGAAAGATGTAAGATTAATAAAGGAATCTTTGCAGCCTTGAAAGGTGAACTTAAACCAACTAATGAGGCAGATTTATATTTTCTATATGAAAGACCTTTATCGGCAATGAATGAAGGAATAAAGCACGCTAAAAAACTGAATTTTTCAATTCAATAAGAGATGAAAAAATACTTCTTTCTTCTCCTCCTCACGTCCTGCGCTGTTCCGATCCCGCATCATGTGCAAACTGATTTTGTGGTAACGTATATGAAAGGGCAAACTATTTTAGCCGCGCATCGGGAACGGGTAGAATTTTCTTACACCTATTCGAGTATGAGCTATCGGGATTCTCTTTACCATATTGAAATACCAAAGTTGACTTTTACCGGCCACAATGAAGCGGATGGAAAAGATTTAGATGGCGTGATGTGGTACGTAGTTGTGGGCAACATGAAGCGAGAGCCATATTTCCTGGTAATGAGATCGGAAAATTTAACCATTGTGGCAGGGAGTAAAAAATTTGAATGATGAGTTTAACACCGTTGGATATTAGCAAACTTCCATGGCCCAAGCGGTGCCGTTTTGGAATCGCTGACAAGAGTACTAAATTATTAGTTCACGCTTCCGATAGTGAGGCGTGGATTAAGGCAGAGATTAAAAGAAGGAATTTATTAACCGACCAATTTGTAACGATATGAAAATAGAAAAAGGAATTTTGATTAGCGTATCCCAGGAGGATATAGTTAAAGGCGTTTTCGAGAATAGCCAGGTTATCGAAGTAGCAGACAAATGTTTTTATGATCTGTCCGATTTGGTTAAAGTATTTTTACCTTCGGTAAAAAAGATCGGCTCGTATTGCTTTAGCTCCAACGCCGCGCTCACCGAAGTGAGCCTGCCCGCGCTGACCACCGCCGGCTCGTATTGCTTTAGCTCCAACGCCGCGCTCACCGAAGTGAGCCTGCCCG
>Ga0105238_10000182_pt1 | contig 68695 bp, 52 predicted proteins | sample KBSC34metaG_FD_81526 | JGI IMG/M metagenome (GOLD analysis project Ga0105238, IMG submission 81526) | Corn rhizosphere microbial communities from Kellogg Biological Station, Michigan, USA - KBS C3-4 metaG | ecosystem: Host-associated > Plants > Roots > Rhizosphere > Soil | place: Michigan, USA...
ACAACTACTGGACCTGGTCGAAATAAAGGTCAACGCTCCGAAAGACGCGTCAGCAGAAGAAGTCCAGCGCAAGGCTGCGTGACCCGGCCGCGGGTCGGCGGGATGCGCGTCGCGTGAAGGGTTCAGAATAGCTCAGTCGCTCGCGCGTTGCAGACGAGTGACCCGGCATCAAGACCTACCGCTCTTTCTCGCCTGATTCTCGACACCCTTCTCGCGAACAATTTACCTATTCATAACCCTTCACGCGACGCGAATCCCGCCGACCCGCGGCGGGGTCCGATTAAGTCGGGTTCAGAATAGTTGGCTCGCTCACGCGATATTGGGTGAGCAGGCTAACTCATAACCGATCGAGCCGAACAAACTCCTCAGCAACCAATGTGCGATGCTGGGGAGTTTTCGTTTTCCATCGCCGCGGGCGAAGGGAGGACCAGATTATTCGACCGGCGATGCGCCTGTGGAATCCTGTTTCTCGGTGGCGCGTTGCAACAACAGCAGGATCGCGCCCAGTCCGGAACAACATGGACCTTCGAGCGCCGTCCACCATACGGGCATCCTTTCGGCGTAATCGATGCCCATCACGATCAGTCCCTGGACGAACATCACACCTGCCACGCAACTGATCAGGCGCGCGTACTTCTGAACATCGAACGAAACGAACCACAGTAATAGTCCGTAAGTCGAATACCAGATCGAGGTGCATCGCGCCAGGTATCCGGCGATCGGTTCGTGTGGGAAAGTTCCCATCCCCACGAGTTGATGGCTGGCTTCGATCCAGCTGCGCGGCGCGAAGACGGCAATGACTGCGAACATGTCGAGCAGACCGATCAGTCTGAGAGCACTGATCAACCAGCGATGGCGAGTGATCACAACGTCGATCCCCTGTGACCTACATCTTTTCCGCGACGCCAATCCCGAGCAGATCCAAGCCTTGCTTCAAGACACGCGCCGTGGCATCACACAACAGCAATCGGCTGGTGCGTAGCGATGGGGGTTCTGCGATCAGCACGGGGCAATCGTTGAAGAATGTCGAGAAACATTGGGCTGTTTCAAACAGGTACTGAGTCAGCAGGTTGGGGCGGTACTCAATGACGACGACTCTGAGGACGTTGGCAAACCTATTCAATTGCAACGCGAGAGCCCGTTCGGCGGGTGTGGACAAATCGATGGGACTGTCAGTGTCGCGTAGTGCCGCCGCATCCACGCCACCTTTTCTCAGGATGCTGCAAACGCGCGCATAGCCGTACTGGTTGTACGCCGCCGTGTCGCCTGTCGTAGCCAGCATTTTTGTCCAACTGAAGACATAGTCGCTGTCGCGATTGTGGTGCAGATCGGCATATATAATGGCACCCATCCCGACAAGAACGGACACGTTGGCTCGTTCTTCGTCGCTGAGTTGCGAACTATTCTCGTCAACGATTTGTCGTGCGTTTTGAATGGCTTCATCGAGCAGGCTTTCGAGTCCAATTGTGTCGCCCGATCGCGTTTTGTAGGGACGTCGATCTTCACCCAGCACCGTTCCAAAACTGACGTGTCGCAAATCCACTTGGCCGTAACCGAGTTTTCGAGCGGTCGCGAACAGCAATTGAAAGTGTTCACTCTGTCGCATATCGACGACGTACAGGCAGACGTCCGCCTTAAGCTGTTCGACTCGATATTGAATCGTGGCGAGGTCGGTTGTGGCGTAGGTGAATGCACCATCGGCCTTCTGAACGATGAAGGGGGCGTCGTTCCCTTCCACGAAGACGCACGTTGCACCGTTACTGACGACCGCCAGATTCTTTGCCTTGAGCGCGTCGATCACTCCCGGCAGCATCGCGTTGTACCAGCTTTCGCCCAACTGCATGTCGAACTTGATTCCGAATCGCTGATACATCGATTGGAGCGCTGCCATGCACTTGGGCACGAACTCATCCCAAAGCCCTTTATTCTCAGAATCATTCGCATGCAGTTTGGCCGTTTCCCGTCGAGCAAGTTCCGCAATGTTCGGGTGCTGATCGGCGAGTGCCTTCAGCTGAGAATTGGACTCAACGACATCCAGCTTTTTCTCTGCCGACTCGATCTCTTCGTTCAGGGACTTCCGTTCCTGCTCGAATCGTTTGACGTGCCGCGCGGCATCTTTGTCAGCGGGATTTGCGACCGCGGTCTGTTGCGCCGTCGCGAATGCCGATTCTCGCGTCGGTACTTCCGCCTTCAACTTCGGTAACGCCGCTACCAAATCGTGATAGTCCGACAGTTGGTTGACTAGTCGGTACAACCGAGCCAACTCAGGGACGGCATCTCGCTGGTACGCGGCATCATCTCGGAAATGCTTGTAGCCGTAAATAATCATGCCGAACTGAGTGCCCCAGTCGCCAACATGATTGTCGGACAGCACGTTGTGTCCCAGGAACTTCAGGATTCGGCACAGCGCGTTGCCGATCACTGTGCTGCGCAGGTGGCCCACGTGCATCGGCTTGGCCACGTTCGGCGACGAGAAATCGACAACATAGTTCAACGGCAACTCGACGGGGGTGACGCCCAATCGAGGGTCTCGGGCCAGCTTGGCGGTTTCGTCGGCCAGTCGCTGGGTCTTCAGGCGGAAGTTGATGAATCCCGGCCCGGCGATCTCGGGTGGTTCACAGAGATCGGCGACGTTTAGTTTGGCGACCAGCGCCGTCGCGACATCGCGAGGTGACTGCTTCGTCTGCTTGGCCAGCGACATCGCGCAGTTGGCCTGAAAATCACCGAATTTGGGATCTTGAGAGGGCTTCAACATCTCGACGAACGGTTCAGGCGCATCCGTCAGGGAACCGAGTGCGGTTCTGAGTCGAGATCGCAATTCCGACAAAAAGTCCATGGACGAAAACCTTCAGTCACAGCACGATCCGTCGCCACTGGGTGACGGGATCGCAGAAGGAGAAGAAAAAAAGCAACCAAAGGTTCGCTGCTGGTTGAGCTTATTTCAATGGAGCCGAGATCTCTAACAGATCGACGGCGGGTTGCCCGTTGCAGAAAATAGTGGCTAAACGACCGTATGTCACTGCTCCGATGGGCATTTGCAGATAACCGGCCAACGCCGGTCCGGCCGTGATTTCGAGAATTGCTCCCAGATCGATCTGACGCAGGACATTATGGTTGATCAGGATACGTCCGAGTGGAGTCTGCCCCGCGATGATCTCGTTGCGCACCGCCTCCGTGACATAATCCAGCCGAAACCGCACGATTCCGAACTGGACCGGAACGTCCGTCGCGTGCTTCAGCAGGACAATCTTGCGGGTGTAGTCGTTTCCTTCCAGACGGTGGTCCAGGACTTTCACATCGACTGTGCTGCGATGATAGGTCTCCATCGCCACGGTCATGTGGTGATCGTGAACCAGCATTTTCTTGTAGGGTTCTGGGGTCAACGCAGACGGGATATGAACGGTTCGTTCAAACATCGGGACCGTCGTCGGAAGTCGATTGATCAGCGAGAAAAGTTCGTCGTGCGGATTCATGACGTGCTGCTTTGAAGGTGGGATAAAGTTGGTGGGATCTGAGGTCGTCGGCAGTGGCCCGCCGGGAGGGAATCTACTGGAATCTGGTCGTTTCGCACGCAGTTGCGGCGATTGTGATTATTGCAGGATGTTCATCAGTGTTATGGCGGGCCGAATCAGGGATGACCCAAGTCACTTTGGCTTCCTTGATTGGCAATCGATCGGGATTCTGTGCGGGGTCCAAGATCTCCATTGCCAATCCACCATGGCAGACGATGGCAGAAACCAGCCCAATCATCAGACACACTGGACCCATTGGTTTCGACTGACGCGAAAACGTTGAGTCAGGAACGGTTGTCGGAAACAGCGACGAATCCGATTCGATTCCATCAGTGTTCAGGTAACGAATGCGTGATTGCCACAATGCGATACCAAATGCGATCACCGCCACAAGGGCCGAGCCAAGCTGGATTCCGTCACGCAGCGTTATTGGGGCACCTGCCGCGTCTGCCGAGTTGGCTCCCAGTTTTGTCATGATCGACGCCAGCGTGTTGTTTTCAAAGTGCAGCAACATGGGAATCCAGAAGCTGCGCGAACCCAAATACAACAGATGGATTGCCAAACCCAACGGCATCACGGTCACCGCGTGAACCGGATGGATATGGATCAATCCAAACAGAAAGGACGTCATCAGCAATCCCGCCCACAGGCCGATGTGGCAGATCAAGACGCGTCCGATGGCGCCGCGGAAAATGATTTCTTCGCCAATCGCGGGCAAGACCGCGATGACCAGGATCATGACGGGTAATGATGTGAAAGCCGCCAGGTCTTTGACAGCCTCCATCGTGTTCATCTGATCCAGGATTTTAAGTATCGGTGCGAGGTCAGCGACGTAGTTCCAACCCCATTGGACAGGAATCGACCACAGCGAGACCACTCGCGACAAGGGTATGGTCCCAAGAACCACGATCATGATGTGCCTGAGATCAGGCTGCGACATGTTCAGTTCTTTGAAGGTGCGTCCCCAATAACGTGCGGTAACGGCAATCATAGCAGCCAATACGAAGCATACCATTTCGCCGGCAGTAGCACCCAACATCACCCGAGGGTCTTTCATTGCGTCCTGCGGACCCTTGCCGTGAGGTCTGACCGCAATCAGCATGATGACCATAAAGAAAATGCCTGAGACGAGGTGCACACCTAGCGTGCCGATGAACCATGCAATTGCTTCCGCAATGCCGAGATACCAGCGCGGCTCAAATGTCAGTTCCTCCGGGGCTTCGGGCAAATCAGTGGCGATCAAATCAAGCACGCCGCCTGAAGAACTGTCCGACGATAGGATTTGCTGCAACGGTTCAGGAGGCGAACCACCATCAACCCTGGCGGGCGGAAGGGATTGGTCATCGGCAGGTAGGGCGGGATCCGTCATGATTGCTCGTGTCATCAAGGTACGAAGGCGGCGGATGATGCATTCTCGACCGCAGCAATAGTGACCGTCAACCCGTTGGACTTGTTCGGATGATTTCTTTCGAAATCGGAACAAGACACGCCTCAATTCAAATGGCGGTTCGCCCTTCTACACAGAAACAGAGTTTGCGTCAGTCGGCTCAATTCCTGTCGAAACTCTGTAAAGTGAACCACCATGTGCAGTATTCTGTCTGACCGTGGACAACGATGACCCGATGAGTTTAGTCCACCGGATCGATCTGGTTGAGTATTGTATAGCGAAGAACGGTACGAGACGCTGAATGGGTCTCCGAAAGGAAGCGTGCCGGACCGATCAGCCTTTGTTTCTCAGCGGTTTGTCAGGGCCTTGATTAATGCGGATTTTGATTGTCGAGGATGAAGAAGCTCTCGCACTCGGCTTGAAATTCAATTTCGAGCAGGAAGGGTATGAGGTATTGCTGGCCGCCGATGGGCCGACGGCCTTGAAGCTTTTTCAAGATGCAGCGCCGCGCATTGATCTAATCATTCTGGATCTGATGCTGCCCGGGATGAGCGGCTATGAAATCTGTACTTCGATTCGCGCGATCAATAAACTTGTTCCGATCATCATTCTGAGTGCTCGAACTCTGGTTGAAGATCGAATGCACGCGTTTGACGTCGGCAGCGATCAATTCATCACCAAGCCTTTCGCATTGCCCGAGTTATTGAACCGCGTCAAGAACCTGCTGGAACGGTATCGAACCCTGCGGACCGACGATTCAGGAACCGATCGGGATCAGAGAATCGAAATCGCGGCTTACGAGTTTGCGAATATCAAAGTCGACTTTCAGGCGTTCGAAGTCTATGTCGATCAGAAAAAGCATAGTCTGACGACATTGGAAATGCAGTTGCTGCGTTACTTCATCGAGCATGAAGGTGAAGTGCTGTCGCGACACCGAATCCTGAGCGAAGTCTGGGATCAATCTCCCGACGTGACGACACGGACGATTGATAATTTTGTCTTACGACTTCGTAAGATTTTGGAGCCGGACCCGGCGCGCCCTCGCTACATCCTGTCGGTGCGTGGTACTGGTTATCGTTTTAGGGGTCAGCGATCGAACACGGGCGACGACCAGGACCAGTTGAACTGAAGACGTCCATGATTTTCCGTCGACCATGTGGTATACCGGACAGCGCTCTGGACCCTGCGGTCGACGAATCGAGTCGGCAGTAAGCATTATGGATGGGTCTGGCGACTTTCGGATGGAAGGGACTTCGGGGTCACCGCTATGCGTCTGCTGTTTCTGGGAACGGGCGGCTATCATCCCAACGGACGACGGCATACCGCCGGACTGATGCTGCCCGAACTGGGTGTCGTCCTGGATGCCGGGACCAGCATGTTCCGCGTGGCGGCAAACTTGAAATCAACCGAGATCGATCTGTTTCTGACGCATTCTCACTTGGACCATGTCGTCGGACTCACCTATTTGTTGGTACCGATGCTAAAGGGCGAAATTACTCGCTGTCGGCTTCACGCTCTGCCGGAAACGATCGAAGCAGTTAAGACGCACCTGTTCTCTGAGCCGTTGTTTCCCGTCTTGCCCGCCTTTGAATTCATCCCGTTGGCTGATCAGACCCTCGTCGGGAACAACTCGGCCGAAGTCACCTGCTTCCCGCTGAATCATCCCGGTGGTTCGTTGGGCTTCTTGTTGGAATCCCAAGGCAAACGCCTGGCATACATTACCGATACGATCGCTGATGGCGCTTATGTCGACTTCATCCGAGGCGCTGATCAATTGGTCCACGAATGCAATTTTCCAGATGACATGTCGGAATGGGCCGCCAAAACAGGACACAGTTACACGTCGGCCGTTGCCAAAGCTGCCAGGAACGCAGGGGTCAAGCGTCTGCATCTGATCCATATCGACCCGCAGCGGCCCGACGATGATCCGGTGGGACTCGCCACCGCACGGGCGATTTTTCCTGAGACCTATCTGGCCGAAGACCTGATGGAACTGAACATCTGATACTGGAGTTAGGTGGACTGATTGGATGGTCAGCGCCGTCATGCAATCTGCAGATTTTCGGCGCGTCGCGACAAGGGGATTGAACGGCCGTCGAGAACGGCCTACGATCTGCCTTGGGGATGCTTGAGGAACACAGGCGGATTCGGACAACTGAGTCGAGCGGCCCACAGTGTTCGTACTTGGAGATCGTTCGATCGTTTCCACGGCATCCCGTTGGCGAAACTCTGGATCGGGACAGCCCGCCGGACAGCATGATGCAAACTCAAAAAACAGACGCCGATGACTGAAAAGTTGATCATTGATGCAGATACCGGAATTGGCGATGCCTTGGCCATTGCGATGGCACTGGCCGATCCGGAACTGGATGTCGTGGCGCTGACCGCAGTCGGCGGGGCCGTCAGTGCAGTTGATGCGGGTCGCAACCTGCAAGCGTTGATTGAAGCCCTGGATCCACCAAAATGGCCGCGAATCGGTCAGGCCGAAGCGTCACAGCGTTTGGCCGAAGTCGAATCGGTTCCACCGTCACCTGAATGGCAGACGCAGCAGAGATTGTTGAGCGGACCGCATGGGTTGGGCGACTGGCCGGTTGCCGTCGCTGATCTGCATCATCCGCGCGAAGCAGCCAAGTTGATGACCGAACTGGCTCGCGATTATCCCGACGAAATCACGCTGCTGACACTCGGACCACTGACGAATGTCGCCCTCGCGGCCGATCGCGACTCAGGTTTTTTGGGGCGATTACGAAGTCTGGTTTGTCTGGGTGGAACGATCACGGCTGAAGGGGATGTCACTCCGTCGGCAGAATTCAATATGTTCCATCACCCCGAAGCCGCTCGACTGGTTCTAAAGTCTCCAGCCCTCAAAACGATCGTGCCGCGTGATAGCAGCCACAAGACGATGCTGTCATTCGATCAACTCGATCGCCTGGGGCTGACGACGGCGACACACTGCGGCGGGTTGCTGGGCCAATTGTTGCCGTTTTCGTTGCGCGCTCACCGACAACATCTGGGTGTGGAGGGGATCTGGCTGCCGGAGCTGACCGCTTTGGCGACGATCGCTCGACCGCAGCTCTTCAAACGGATGACGATGGCGGTTGACGTCGAAACGGATGGGCATTTGACTCGGGGTATGACCGTGTTTGATCGCAGACAGCACCGCGTCTGGCAGAACAACGTCGACGCTGTCATTGATGTCGATCCGCAGGGCGTAATTGACTATTTCACTCAAATGCTGAGACGAGCCATGTGAACGCCGCGTGGCCTATTGCAGAGCGAGGACGACGTGGTAAGGAGTCGCAAGACAAAGGCGATTGAGGTGTCGAATGGTTGACGGATCTTCGTTCAAACGCACGTATCCTGCCCTGCGTTTGCTGGAAATCGCCAACCTGGCTTTGTCTCCCCTGTCTGTGTTGATTGCAGCGCTGGCGATGTTCGTCTTCAGTCTGGCGAGTGGATTGGTCGACCTGACGATCCGCTCCGAAGGGCTGGTGATCGTCAAAACAAATCCGGCTGAGGTCGCAGCGACGGCTGCCGACGTCGCCAGCGTAATCCAACGACGTTCCACCGTGATGGTCGATTTGAGTTCCGAGTTCGAACGCATTGCGGAGCCCGAATTGATCCGCCCCTGGTCCAGCCTGATTGGACCCGCGTTCACAATTGTCAGTCATCCACCCGGATTGAATTCGTGGTTGAACACATTGCTGAAGTTCGCGATGGCATTGTCTCTCTGGTCACTGGTCGGTGTGGTTCTTTGTCGTCGAGCGGCGTTCCTGTTCGCCGGAGAGGACAACGCGACGATCGTTCGCGCCGTGAAGTACAGCCTTCGCCGCTGGCCGGCGACGGTGGGAGCCCCCATCATTCCCGCGGTTGCCACGTTATTGATCGGGATACTATTGGTCTGCCTTGGATTTGTGGGGCGGATTCCCGGTTTGGGTGGTGCCTGGCTGGCCGCAATCTCGCCGGGCGTTGCTGTGCTGGGTTTGGTGATGGCGTTTTTGTTCTTCGTGACGATCCTCAGTTGGCCACTGATGGTGGCAGCGATTTCCGTCGACGATTGCGATAGTTTTGGTGGATTGAGTCGTGCCTATAGCAATTTGACCGGACGCCCGTGGCACGCGTTGTTCTTTGCCGTGATCGCGATCCTCGTCGGTCGCCTGGTGATGCTTGTGGTCAACCTGTTTGCCGTGACGGCAATTTGGTTTGCCGAATCCAGCATCTCGTTTGGTGCCGGCGCGGTACAGACGACCACCTGGTTACATTCGCCGCTGACGGAGATCGTGCAACTGATCGTGTCGGGGATCGGTGTGAGTTTCTTCTGGTCGGCCGCGACAATTATTTATCTGTTGTTGCGACACGAAGTGGATATGGCTCCCTTTGACCGAATCGCACTCGATGACGAAGATCGTCCTGTTCGCGAGCCGTTGCCCGTAGTTGGGATGCCAGCGACCGATGCGAGGGCCGAACTGAATGGAAGTCAACCAGGCGTGAACACTTGATCGCCCCTTGATTGACCGGCCGCCTTCGCAGATTCATTGAGTACCACGATGTCGAGTGAGAAGTCTGAAGGTCTGATTCTGAGGGTAACTGACTTCAGCGAAACCAGTCGGATCGTCGTGCTGTTTACCCGTGAATCTGGCAAGATTTCGGCGCTTGCGAAGGGTGGTCGCAAGCTGAAAGGTCCGTTTGAATCCGCTCTTGACCTTCTCTCGACGTGTCAGATAGTGTTCCTGCGAAAGAATACATCCGGTCTCGACTTGTTAACGGAAGCCAAACTCGTTGCCCGATTTCGGCCTCAGGAACGAGATCTGACCTGTCTGTATGCCGGGTATTACATCGCCGAATTACTACTGGGACTGACCGAAGATTATGACCCACATCTGGCGCTGTATGTCGCGGCGCAAGAAGCGTTGGACATGTTTCAAACGTCAGAGTCCATGTTGCTAGGCGTGCTGAGGTTTGAATTGGTTCTGCTGCGAGAGATTGGACAACTGCCAGATTTTGAGTTCTGTGCCGCCTGTGGGGCAGAACTGACGGAAGGCCGAACGTTTGGGTTTTGGGTGTCCGAAGGAGGATTGATCTGTCCTGATTGTCAACGAGAGGGATACACTCAGATCTCGATTCATGCTGGGACAGCGGCGGCGCTTCGGAAGCTGGCCAGCGAGAATGAACAAACCTGGAAACGACTTAGCCTGACGCCGCAACAGCTCAAAGAAGTCAAACACGTCACCACGTCTGCGATCACTCATATCATGGGCAAACGCCCGAAAATGCTGAAATACTTGAACTCCTAAGTTCCCTGTCGGGAACTTGGGACACGGTCACGGATGACCATGCACCACACAAAAAACCAACAATCAATCGCCGCGCGGGGACCACTGGTCTTTTGCATGGCCTGGCTATGTCTGGTGACGGGTTGCGCGACGCCGTGGGAACAGACCGCGTTGTTGAAGGATGATAGTCCCAACATCGACCGTATTCAGGGGCCCACCCAACGGTCGCTCCGAAATCTGTTGAAAAACAGACAGGCTGAAGGTGACTCACTGGTTGGTGGATCTCTGAAGCCGATCAAGGGACAAGAACAGTTCCTGGCAGCGAAGGAACTGTACGACAGAAAACGCTACCCGGAAGCCATCAAGGCGATGAAGAAGGTCGCGAAGGACTTTAAGAAAAGCGAGATCCGGGAAGACGCCCTGTTCTACGAGGGGGAAGCGGCGTGGGAACTGGAATATTACTCCAAGGCCCACGACATCTATGCCGTACTGCTCAAGGAATACCCGTCGACGCGTCACATGAACGATGTGTCGGAACGGTTGTTTAAGCTCGGCCGCTTGTGGCTCGACTTCCCCGAAGTGGCCAAGCTGGGTGAGATTCAGCAGGTCAATTTCGATGCACCAACGAAAAGTCTGCCAGCGGATGAACCGCCGAAGTTGCCCAGAAGTTCGTTCCTTGTGCCGAATTTCCGCAATAAGAAAGAGCCGCTGTTCGACACGGCAGGAAATGGTGTCGCAGCGCTGACTGCTGTCTGGATGAACGACCCGACGGGCCCCTTGGCTGACGATTCCATGATGCTGGTCGCCAGTTACCACGCGCGAAGAGGTAACTATGTCGAAGCCGATCGCTTCTTCCAATTGCTGCGTGAAACATTCCCCAATAGCCCGCACGTTCAAAATGCGTTCGTGCTGGGGTCACATGTCAAGCTGATGTCCTACCAGGGGCCTCAATACGAAAGTCGAACTCTCGAAGAAGCTCAACTGCTGAAAGAGAGCACCTTGCGACTGTATCCCAATCTGTCGGAAGCAGACCGCATTCGCGAAGAACTGGCACGGATTGAAGATCAGAAGGCCCTGATCCTGTGGAAAGACGTCGAGTTCTACGGTCGAAAGCAAAACAAGAAGGCCACCGCAATTTACTGCCATGAATTGATCATGCAGTATCCCAAGTCGCCCTATGCCGAACAGGCCCGTCAGCGATTGGTTGAACTCGGACCCGAATACGAAAGTGGCGCCGCGTTCCTGACACAGACGGACCCCAAGAAGACGGGATTCTGGGCTGAACTGTCCGAGTACCAGCCAACCTACCGATTGCGAAGATCTCCGATGGCGGGAGGTCCTGCGGCCAAACAACAGAAAAGCGGTGCGAGGCCCGTCAGAACCAATGACAATTCGAAACCTGAAGCCGATCCCAAGATTGTGCCAGATGAACGTATCGAAGACGAAGTCATTCCGCCGGAACGAGTACGGCCACCTGCCACTGATCCGGAACCCGCACCGAAGCCACGTCGTCGCTGGTTCCCGCCGTCACCAGGTCGATTGCCAGACGATGCTGATCAGGATGCCAAACAGATGACCACGAACCCGGCAGGACGCGCACGCCTCTAAAGAGGATGGTGATGCCCGATGATTTCAGACCAACACAACGCCCGTGACGCAGATCGACCAATGGTCCTGTCGTCCGGCGTGCGCCGACAGAGCTGTTCGATCGCGCTGTGGTCTATGGCCTGGTTCGGCATCTGTTCGTTGATGATATTGCCAGGTTGCGCCGGAATGTCCGGCGTCTACAGCATGGGCAACACATTTGAGCGTGATATCAAGACAGTTGCCGTTCCAATTTTCGAAAATGAAACGAATCGACGCGGTCTTGAGTTTCAACTGACGGAAGCCGTGCAGAAAGAGATCACGAAACGAACGCCCTATCGACTCGCCAAGGGACTTGATGCCGATACCCGACTGACTGGTCGCATTGTGGGGTTCAGAAAGGATGTGCTGGGTGAAACGCGTTATGACGATCCGCGTGAATTGCAGTTGTCGCTGATGGTCAAAGTGACCTGGGAAGACCTGCGTACCAATCGAGTTTTGCTCGACAAAGAAATTCCTCTCAATCCAGATGCCATCCCGATGACAGCGCAAGCAGAATTCTCGCCCGAAGTCGGCGGTTCACTGGCTACTGGTTTAGACGACGCGTTCAAGTCGATGGCGCGAAAAATCGTCAACTTGATGGAAGTGCCCTGGTAAGTCGAAGTCTTGTCTCAGACCACAGACGATCTCAGTGGTGTGGATCGTTATTCTCGGGTCGTCCTTCGACATAGAACCAGTTGTGGATCGGTTTCAGGATCGCCCGAACTTCGGCCAGCAACTGCTGGTCCAGCGGTTCTTCAGCCCACTTGGCCCACTGACGAATTCGGTCGGGTCGAGCTGATCCGGTGATGCACGTGGTCATGTCGGGATTCGCGATTGAGAATTGCAACGCCAGTTTGGCAATGTCGCTGCCGCGGCTGATGCAATGATCGGAAGCGGCCTTGGCGATACGTCGAACTTCCGGAGTTGCCTTGTGCCACGGCGGCAATGGATCGCTGGTCAGCAACCGAGCCGAGAAGGGGGCGGCGTTCATGATGCCGACATGCTTCGACTTCAAATAGGGGACCAGATCGCCGAACATCGTGTTCTGTAATGTGTAGTGGTTATACGACAGGACCACATCCAAATTGGTCTGGTCGAGCACGAACTTGAAGATTTTCATCGGATAGCCCGAGATCCCCACGAACCGCACCTTGCCCTGCTGTCGAACTTTCATCAGCGCCGGCAGCGTTTCGTCGACAATCTGCTGCATCTCGACGAATTCAATGTCGTGGCACAAACAGATATCCAGGTAGTCAACACCCATGCGATGCAAGCTGACGTCGACACTTTCCACCACGCGGCGCGCCGAGAAATCGAAGTGAGTCTTGTCGTAACGCCCGAGCTTTGTGCCCAGCAGGTATTTGTCGCGCGGAATGCCACGAAGCGCAGTCCCCAGCAAAACCTCGGACATCCCTCGCCCGTAGAACGGCGATGTGTCGATAAAGTTCATGCCGACGTCCAGCGCCGCCGGCACGGCAGCGATTGCTTCGTTGATATCGACCGGTCGGAATTCTGCCCCCAGCGATGATGCTCCAAAGCTGAGTGCCGAAAGCTTTAATCCTGTCTGACCCAGTGTTCGATATTCCATTGATGTCATTCCTTGGAGCGATGATTTCGCGGCGCGAACCGCGACGACAAACAAAAAGCGATAATCAACGTGTTCGTCTGTGACCCGCCATCAACGCGCGAGCACCCGAGCTATTCTGAACCCAACTCAATCGCGCACCCCGCCGACCCGCGGCCGGGTCACACGGCGATTACTTTAGCGAGCCACGAATTCGTTGCGAACCCAGCCGTCACCGATCGACTCGAAATGTCCGAAGGTCCAATCGGACGTTTCGCTGAGGACAGTGAATTCGGCTCCATCGCGCAGCGGCTGATCGAACGCGGCTTCGTACGAGGTTCCGGTTCCTTTGCGTGCGATTGTTTCACCTGTGATCACCGCGCGAAGCGAGTGTTCCACCTGAGCTCGACACAGTGCGACGTCGATTCCTAGCGCGACAGCGGCAACGACCAGGGCCATTGTCAGCCATTGCAATCGAGATCGCCGCAACACCACAGCCAACACTGCCGTGACCGCTGACAGCGAACAGGTCAGTACGACGGCGTAGACCTTGCTGGGGAAGGACAGCCAATCTGTCCAGAACAAGACATGAGTCCACCAGGGAGTGGGCGGTTCGGGAAGATGACCGGGTGCCGCGGCAAGCGCCTGTTCCAAGTTCGCGGTCAGATACGGATCGCGCGGGCGATAGGGTTTTGCTTTGCGATAGTTCAAGATCGCTCGGCCGTATTGGCCCGCTCGATAATAGGCGTTTCCCAAGTTGTAGTAGACCGCTCCACTGCGATAGCCATCCGACAGAATCGATTCGAGCAACTCGGCACAGTCTCGATAATCGGCTGGAGATTTGGCAGCGTCAAAATGCTCGAGCGCCTGCACGAAAATGCGTTCCCGAGCGCCACGATCGGAAGAGGCGGCGGCCATCGAGACCATCCCGCAAATCAGCAACAGACAAAGTCCGAACCTGCTCACGCTTTGGGTCCTCGCTCAAGTCGCGTGGCAATCTTCGGTATCAAGTTGGATGCAGTTTCAATCGCTGACGCAGGATCAATCGACTGGCCGGCGCCATATTCACCTGACTCGATCGATTCCAACAGGTTGACGATCGTCGTCCGATCGGAATCACCCAGCGAGAACTGCTTCAGAACGGCATCCACGTCTGTGGTCGTCAATCCTTCTGCGATGCGGTTCTGCAAATCGGCAATCAGGCCGATCAGCGAGGACCGCACTAGTCGCAGAGCCTCTTTCGGTTGATCCTGTGAATCTGCAGACCGGGCTTCCGCCAGACGACGATGGGCAATCTTGCGCGCCTGTTGACGACGCATCCAGACCGTATTGGAAGACTTATGCCGGTGGATCGCTACAAAAGCGATGATCAATCCGGCAACGACCCAGACACCGATCGATATCTCAACCGACATCAACAGATCGATTCGGTCATCATGCAATTCGGCCGGATCAATGATGTTCTGAAAAATTCCCTCCGTGCGGGATTTAATTGTGGTCGTCGGTGAGGGCGATGTGCGGCCTCCGATCAAGTCGCCACTCGTGATTTGCGAGGCCTCGGTGACCTCCAGGGCAATCTCCTTCGTGTGGATCTGATCAAACCGTTCCGTTTGAGGATTGAACGTCGAGATAGTCATGGCGGGGATGCTGACACCCGGACGTTTGGGGCGCAAAGCGTAGGCAAATCGTTTGATCGAACCGTCGATTCGGCCGGTCGGACTCTTGTCGATCAAATCAAAGTCGGCTGCCAGTTGTTCGTTGGCAGACAAGTCAGGAGCCGATACCAGTTGCAAAGATCCGCTGTCCGCGCCGCGTTCGAAATCGAGCGTCACGGTGAGTGGATCGCCCACTCGCAGCCTGGTGGGACTGGCCGAGGCCACAGTCTTGTAGTCACCGATTCCGCCGCAGTACGTGAGTGGTCGTGGTGTGGGAACATCGCGCACTTCGACGGTCGCTGCTGAGGAACCCGCAACCAATCGCTTAGCCGTGTATTCGTTGCGTTCGAACCCGGCCGCAAACGTTCCTTTCACGATCGCGGGACCGAACGTGTAGGTGCCTGTTTTTTCGGGGGTAAACGTCCGCGACAATTCGTAAGCGAAATACCGAATGGACCTCCCATCAAGGTCTTCACGGGTTTCTCGTCCCTTCGCAAGATTAAAAACGGCGGCACGCATGCCGTCGAAAATCGAATTTGATCGGGACGTGAGGTCGTTCAGCGTGAAACCGATTGAATCGTCGGCGAGCAATGGCTGTAACCAGCGCGCCTTATCCTCGGTTGCCAGTCCAGCGATCGGATCGACCCAGTTGATCTGCAAATGCGGTGGTTGACGGCGTAACGGGGCAAGTGGGTCTCGGTCGGCTTCCCGGGCCAAAGGCTTGACGAACAAACGCAATACGATTGTAAACGGTTGAGTCGGATAGACCGTGGTTTGGCTTGGTTCGATTTCGACGATGACGACATCCTGCGTTTCGACTTCGATGACGCGCAGGGAGACTGTGTCGCTGGTAAGTGTTTCGCCATTGATCGTCGCCTTGGCAGGCGGGATCATCAGGGTTCCCGTTGACTTGGGCGTCAGACGAAATTGGAAAATATGGCTGAAACTGTTCCGCTCGGAAACGCGTCCGTTGATGATGAATGTGGAAGACTGGTTCCGTGACTGATCGCCGTTTGGCGTGACTTCAAACTTCTGTTTGATGGCCGACATGTCGGGTGCAGACGGATTCTTGACGTTCCGTATTTCCACCTGATAGTCGACCGTCTCGCCGATGAAAATCTCGGATGCGCTGACACCGACGGCGATTTCGGGTTCTTCGTCCGCCAGGGCTGGCCTGGAACAAAAGGAGCTCATCAGCAGCACCAGGCACACCAGACCGTGTCCCACCAATGGGGGGAACCACCGCGCGTGAACCGGCTTGCATCTAATCGATCTGATTGGAAACAATGTCACCCGCATCACCAATCCTTGTCGACGGGGACTTTGCCCATGAACAGAGCTTTCAACTTGCGATCCCGCTCGTGCTTTTCCTGTTCGCGCTCACGCACTTTTCGCAGGGCTGCTTCGACACGATCTTGTGAGACCTGCTGCTGATCCTGTTTCTGTGATTGATTTTTTTGCTGTTGCTTCTGCTGATCTTCTTTCTTTGACGGCTCGTCCTTTTTCTGCTCTTCGGGCTTCTGGTCATCCTTGCTCTGCGGATCTTGCTTCTGTTCGTTCTGTTTCTGCTGATCTTGGTTTTGCTGATCCTGCTTCTTCTGTTCGTTGTTTTTCTGCTGGTTCTGCTGATCATTCTTCGGTTGAGCCTGCTGGATCTCTTCGAGAATCCTGCGAGCCTCTTCCGCATGCTCGGCTGCGATCGGTTGGTTCTTTTGACGCAACGATTTGATGGCGGCTTCCATTTCATCAACGGCTGCGGGCGCAAGTTCGATGGCCTTGCGAAGTCCGGCTTTGGCTTCTTCGGGATTCTGCGCCTGTGGTTGTTGTTCGTCCGCTGTCGGTGAGGCTGCCTGTGATCCCGGTTCCTTGTCGGGTGGTGCTGATTCGAGCCGCTCCAGTTCAGCCTGCGCTTTAGGGCTCAGGGTGCGAGCGCGGCGTAGCGTTTTCTGCTGCGACTCTTCGAGCTTCTTGAAATCCAAGTCGACAATCTCGGTTTGTTCAGGCTTCTGCTCGGTTTGCTGGTTTGATCGGTCGTTAGCGTCTTCTCGTAATCGCGCGTCGTTATCCGGGACCGAGTCTTTCGATTGGTGATCCGCTTCAGCCGACTTTGGCAACAACGTCTGCTTGATCTGGGTCTGGTCAGCCAATTCCTTGGCCAGCAGTGGGTGGAACGGGATCACGGCCTCCCAGATCCGTTCTAGTTCCTCGATCGCTTGCTGTTGGTTGTCGGTCGCCTTGATCACGTCCTTTTCGCCCAGGCGCGTTGCCGCCGCAGCCATTTGTTCACCCGCCGTATCCGCCCAGTTCTGCAGCAGTTTGATGCCTTCTTCGAGTTCATTGGAGTTCGAAGGAGGAGATGCTTGACCGGGCGATGCCTGTGGTTGCAGGTCGCGTGCGATCTTCTCACGCAGAGTGGGAATCTCTTCGGTCAATTCTTGTTGAACGCGTTTTAATTCGGCGAAGGCGTCCGTATGCGCAGCGGGCGGAAGTCGCCCGACGCTTTCCTTCAAGGCCGTCTCAGCCTGCGTCAAAAACTCCAGGAATTGCAGCAGGTTCGATTCGTCACGACGTTTCTGACGATCGAGTTCATGCCATTTGTCGGTGTAGTACTTGACCCACTGTCGAATCAATTCGAGATTGCGGCGCGACGGAGCGTGATCCGATTGCAGCTCCAGACAATGGCGATACGCGTCGACCGCATTCGCTAATTGATCCAGAACCTGTTGCCGTTTGTCTGGTGGAACCGATTCGGGCTGATCCCCAGCCAGTTTTTTGCCCTCTTCTGCCGACATCGTGCCCAGGTTGAAGTGTGCAGAAATGGCGATTTTGCGAACGGAACTCAGGCCGGCGCGAAGATAACTTTCACGCGCCTGATCGATGTCACCCTTACGGTGCAGCGCACAGGCTTCGTCGAACGCGGCAATGGCGGCGGTGGGTGATTTCTGTTTCTCCAGTTCCTCAGTTGCGGACACAAACTTGTCGCGCGCTTCGGTGTAGCTGCCTTTGGAATACAGTTTCAATCCCTCGCGAACCTCTGTTGCTGGTTCGATCGCCAGACCATTTTGAGCGAACAGCAATCCAATGACAAACGCCCACAGCGACATTGTGACGGGTTGACTCACGGATGCTTGCGATGAGTGTGGCGAAGCCGGCTTGCGTACGATGGTGGATTCCGTCGCCGTCAATGGCGTCGTTTTGGGGTACGCCGCAATACTCAGATCGACCAACAGTGAGATCAGCGCAATAGCCAAAAACAGTTGGTATCGCTCGGTCCGGCGAATGCGCTGCTGCGAGGCTGCGTCATCGCCTGCTCGGCCATGCAGATGTTGTGTGTACAGTTCGCCCAGGTCGTAGGCTCGCGTTCCGGCGGGAACATAAACGCCCGATGTCTTCAGTGCAATCTGTTCCAACAGGTTACTATCCAATTTGGACCAGACCTGTTGATCGTTGTATTCCGTAAACGATTTGTCATTTCCCTTACGCGGAATGCGAGCACCGTGTTCTGAATCGCCCAGGCCGACGGCAAAGATTGTTACGTGCCGTTCGGCCGCGATGGCAGCCGCTTCCAGTGGGTAGGACTGCTGGTCATCTCCATCTGTAATCAGCAAGATCGCCTGATCACGATCGGCTTTGAGGTGAAACACTTCCAGCGCTTTGCGAATCGCATCGCCGATTGCGGTACCGCCGCGGGGTGCACTGTCGGTATCGAGTTCATCCAGCGCCCGTCGAAACGAGTCGTAGTCGACGGTCAGCGGGCACTTCACAACAGCCTGACCGGCAAACGCGATCAGCCCGACGCGTTCGCCCTCCAACCGATTGATCAGCGAGGACACGTCGGCTTTCGCTCGACCCAATCGTGTCGGAGGAACGTCGTCAGCCAACATCGATCGCGAGACGTCGATCATGACGTACAGATCACTTCCGCGCGGAACGACTTGCTCGTATTGAACGCCGAATTGCGGTCCCGCAAGTGCGACCAGCCCACTGACGATCGCCACTTCGCGCAGGATCAACTTGATCCAGAAACGTGCGGGCGAAACCGGAGGGTAGATCCGCGACCACATCGATCGCGCCGCGAACGCTTCACGTGCCAATGCTCGACGGCGGTCGGACATCAGCGCAACGATCAACCAGACCGCGGTCAGCGGCAGGATCAGATACAGGGCTTGAGGATTTTGCCATTCCATGATGAACGCGAATGCCCGGCACCCGCCACATGAACTCTCTTTAAGGAAGCGAACGAAAACGTGTCTCGTTCAAGACACCGACCACAAACGCCAATGCCAGTCCAGGCCCGGCGAACCATTTGAACAACTCAGTATATTCCGAGTACTTCGATTCTTCGAATTCCGTCTTTTCCAAGCGATCGATTTGCGAGTAAACATGTGCCAATCCCTTTGAATCGGACGCGTGAAAGTATTCGCCACCCGATGTCGATGCCATCTCGCGCAACAGGTCTTCGTCAACGCGGAACTGTGCCGCGATAAGAACTCGATTGCCGAACTCGTCCTCTTGAGGAATCGGGACGGTCCCATTCCGTCCAATGCCGATCGAGTAGATTTTGACACCGGTTTCGCGCGCGATCGACGCCGCTTCCCGAGGATCGATCGCGCCGGCGTTACTGTCACCATCGGTCAGCAGGATCAGAACTTTGCTCTTGGCCTTGGCGTTGCGCAGGCGATCGACGCCCAAGGCAACTCCGTCGCCGATCGCCGTCTTTAATTCTTCTTGCAGCGAGTCGCTGTTGATGGGCCGACCTCGCGAATCTCGCACGACTTTGGGAACCTCCAGACCACGAACGATGTCGACCAACGCGCCGTGGTCCAGCGTCAACGGACATTTGCTGTCGGCAAAGCCGCCGAATGCCACGACGCCAATCAAATCGTCCTCACGGCCGGGCAGCCCACTTGCGCGAGAGCCGATCACGAACTCGCCGATCACATGCTTGACTGCTTCCAAGCGGCTGACGTCTTTTCCATTCAATTGGAAGTCGAGCGCTTCCATCGAGCCCGAAGCATCCAAGACCAGCTCAATCGCGATACCCTGTCCGGTGATTCTCGATTCGGATCGCCCGGCTTGCGGTCGAGCCAACGCAATCACAATCAGGCACAGCGCGAGGCCATAGGCCAGTGGCATCAAGCGGCGCACGCGTTGCATCAACGTGACGGGCAATCCTTTCAGGCCTTCGATGCTCGAAAAGATGACGGCGGTCTTCCGACTGTTTCGTAGACGGAGCCAACCGATCATGACCGCGATTGCCAGCACAGAAAACCATTGCCACGAATAGAAGCGGAACGAATCCATGAATCAGACTCCTTCCGCTGTCGTCACAAGTGTCGGTGCCTCGGTCGCTCGCAAATCAATGAATTCTCGAGCACGACTGATCGCCGATTCAATTTGAGAGGCATCCGGCTGCTGACCCGCGTACTTGACCATATCCGCTGCTTCCAGAAATTCCTGCAGTCGGATGGATCGCTCTGGCGTAAACACATTTCGCGTGTGCATCGCCTGCAGAAATTCTTCGGTCGTCTGGTCGGGTGCTTTCAGTCCGGTTGTGTCTTCAATGTATTGCCGGACAATTCCGGTGAGACGCAAATAGAACTCTTTGATCAAGCCGCGGCCCGGAAGATCCTCGGCGAGCAACGCGGTTAGTGCGGCGTGTGCGATCTGTTCTGGCGTCAACAGCGGGACACTTGGGGTTTTTGCCGCGTGTCGTCGTCGACTCCAGATCATGAGAAATCCAATCATCACCGCGGCGATCAACAGTTCGATCCACAGCCAGGTCGATCCTGACGAGATCGGCTGAGGCGGCACCATCGGTTCCAGGTTCGCCAGATCCGGGACTTGATTACCCAGTTCCGAGGTGACGTTCACTTCGAATGCCTCGGTTTCGATCGTGGCGATCTCGCCCTTGTGTTCTGAGTCGGCTCGATTGTCGACAAAGTCGATCGCGATCGATCGTATTAAATGCCGCCCAGCCGACATCGGTTCCAACTTGTAGTGAAACTGACGTGTCTGGCGATCGGTCGCAGGTGTCGTGGACTGATGGTGCGTCACCTCAGAGTAGTCGCGGACCACGAAATCACCGACAGCCTGACCAAACGCCGGCGGCTTGATTTCGACGTCATGCGGAGTCGAGACTTCCACGTTCATTTCGAGCAGATCAGAAAGCCGTGGCTCGCGTGGCGACGTGCGAACAACCAGCTTGACGGGGCCTTTTTCAGTCGTGTGCTCTGACGTAATGTCGGAATCGCCTGACTTCTTGTTCGCCGGCCCGCAACCTGCCAGAGGCAGAACGGCCATGCCGATCAGCAGCCAGACGAGTTGCCGCGCGCGGGTCATCGTTGTCGCTCCCTCGCGCGAAAGAATCGTTGCAAGCTATTCGCGTATGATTGATCAGTGCGAATATCGAGTCGATCGACATTCGCCTTGCGCAACGATTCAATCAGTGTTTGCTCACGTTGATTCGCCGCTTTGGCGAACAGCGCACGCACTTCCGGATGCCGCGTATCAAGCTCGAGCAGTTCGTCCGTTTCGGCGTCTCGCAATGTGATAAAGCCGACATCGGGCAGCACACGCTCGCGCGGATCGCTCAGCGTCACCGCCACACAATCGTGTCGTTGATTGGCGATCGCCAGCGCTCGCGAACAGTCCTGACCCAGAAAATCACTCATCAAGAACAGCACGCACTTGCGTCGTTGCACGCGTCCGAGGAATTCGAGCGCCCGTGTGATATTCGTGTCAGACTTGACTGGTTCTGTGGCCAACAGTTCGCGGATCAATCGCAAGACATTTCCACGCCCCTTGCGTGGCGGGATGTACTTGATGACGTCGTCCGCAAAGAACATCAGTCCGACCTTGTCGTTGTTTTTCAGTGCCGTGAACATCAACACGGCTGCAACCTCGATAGCAGTGTCCATCTTGCTGAGTCGCTGCGAGCCGAACGCGCCCGATGCGGAGATATCAACGACCAGCAGAACGGTCAGCTCGCGTTCTTCGCAAAACGTTTTGACGTATGGAGCACCCGACCGCGCGGTGACGTTCCAGTCAATCGAACGGATTTCGTCGCCGGGAACATACTCACGAACGGCATTGAACTCCATCCCGCGACCCTGAAACGCGCTCAGGTACTCACCGGCGAGCAAATCGTTGACCTGTCTGCGGGCCACGATCTGGATCCGGCGAACCTCTTTCAAAACGTCTTCAAGATCTCGTGCGGGCATGAGTGCTGCCGTGTTCGACTGTCGTTCGTGAATTAAAATGGAATCGGATGTCGTCTGATGTAGTTCGTAACGAACCTGAACCATCACGCGACGGCACCAGGGTTCTTCAAGGGACGGGAACCGATTCGAGGACCTTGCGGACGACGTCATCCGAGGTCGTCTGTTCTGCTTCGGCTTCGTAAGTCAGGATGACTCGATGTCGCAATACATCCGCGGCGATGTCTTTCACATCCTGGGGCGTGACGTACCCGCGCCCGACCAGAAACGCATTGGCGCGCGCCGCCAGACACAAGTTTATCGAAGCGCGTGGTGAAGCCCCGTACTCGATCAGCGGCTTCAAGTGCTTCAAGCGGTATTCTTCGGGCCGACGCGTCGCGGCGACGACGTCCAACACGTAATCTTTGACCTTATCATCCATGTAGATCATGGAGACCGTTCGCTTGATCTCGAGCAACTGATCTCGTTCCAACACCGGCTGAACGTCGCGCCGGAAGTCGTCCAGCACAGCATCGACGACCTTTCGCTCGTCCGCTTTGGAGGGATAGTCGACAACGATTTTCAGCATAAAGCGGTCGACCTGTGCTTCGGGCAGGGGATAAGTCCCTTCCTGCTCGATCGGATTTTGCGTCGCGAGAACCAGAAACGGTTCATCTAGCGGATACGATTGGTCACCGATTGTGACCTGATGTTCCTGCATCGCTTCGAGTAACGCCGACTGAACTTTCGACGGAGCCCGGTTGATTTCGTCCGCCAGAATCAGATTGGCGAAGATCGGACCTTTGCGAGTGCCGAATGTTCCCTCGCGCGGGTTGTAGATCATCGTGCCGATCAAGTCGGCGGGCAGCAGATCGGGCGTGAACTGGATACGATTGAAATGACAATGGGTCGCGTTCGCCAGAGCTTTGATCGCCGTCGTTTTGGCCAGGCCCGGCAGGCCTTCCAGCAGGACATGGCCGCCCGTCAGCATGGCGATCAACAATCGCGACAGCATCACGTCCTGACCGACCAGGACCTTGCGCACTTCGGATTTGACGCGTTCCAATTGGTCCGAATGTTTAAGAACTTGCTCCTTGATCCGCTGAATATCAACGCTCATCTTCTGAATACACTTCCATGAAAGGGCGTGCCTGTTGGCTTGCAGTCAAGCCGCCGACGGATGCCTGTCGTATCCTGCTTGGTCCAGTTTCTACAAGACGGTTGAGCGAAATTGTATCTGAAAACTGCTCACAGTTTGCAAGGTCGACGCGCGTTCTGAGCAATCTTGTTTGAATCGACGAAACCAGCCTCGTGCTCCAAGAACTCTGCCAGAATTCGACATGGGTGTCGTTGTCTCTACCGATTCGTGGCGTTGTGGCGAACTTCCGGAAGGCTTGGTACAAAGACGTGACCGTCAGATGTGTTGGAATTGACAGAGCGACCGAGAAAAGGAGACGCGCGGTGGGACTGTTCGGAGGTAAAGACTGGAACGTCATCGCCATCATTTTCGAGAGTCGCGTGATGTACCGCGTGAACGGCCAGCGTGGCAAAGGCGGTGATGCGGTTAAGTGTCGCGACGGCGCCAAGAATCACGATCGCACGATCTATTGGGCTGTGTTCTCACAAAAGCGAGCGTTCATCGAGGATGGAGGTGGCGGTGGTGAACGAATGATTCATCCCGATATTGTCGCGAAACTGAAACGTGAATTCTCGACAAATGCCACCGTGACCAGCATCCTAGGGATGCTGGAACGTGGCGAAGCGCCCAAGGTTTCGAAACCGTTGGCGTTTGGCGGCTATCCCAAGACTGATCAGGTTGACGAAAACGCCGACGAATAACGAGCCTTGGGATCTTTAGATTTATTTCGACGATTTTTTTGCAGAAAGTTGTTTGTGAACCGCCCGACTCATGCTCCCCCTGCGTTGCCCGATCCATCCGCGAAACTGACTGAAGGCTGGCACTGCCTGCACTTGTACTACCGCGTTGATCAGGCGGCACTCAATCAACTTTCGCTGAGTGATCTGGCAGAAGGTCGTGAAGCCCTCGTCCACCTGCTCGATCCCGAACGACCGGGAGCACCAGCTCGTTTGCAAACGTCAGTCGTGTCGGGTCACAAGTCCGATCTCGGCCTGATGATCATGGACACAGATCCGTTGCTGATAGACGGAGTTCGCCAGGGCATTCGTGCGTCGAAGCTGGGTGTCGTCCTGCAGCCGACGTACTCGTTTGTCTCCCTCACCGAAATCTCGGAGTACGTCCCCACTGTCGAACAATACGGAGACAAGCTGCGACGCGATGAGGGGATGACCGTCGAAGATCCCGCGTATCAGGCGAAAGTGAACGCGTACGCTCAACGGTTGCCGATGATGAACCGTCAACGGTTGTGCCCTGACTTCCCGAATTGGCCGGTCACGTGTTTCTACCCGATGAATAAGATCCGGCATCCGGCCGCGAACTGGTTTACCGAACCGTTCAGCAGCCGATCGTCGATGATGTCAGAACATGCGACCAGCGGAATCAAGTTCGCCGGGCGTGTCAGTCAATTGATTACGGCATCAACCGGTTTCGACGATTGGGAATGGGGCGTCACGCTGTGGGGCCGCAATCCGCAGTACATCAAAGACATTGTCTACACGATGCGATTCGATACGGCGTCGGCGAAGTATGCGGAGTTCGGGCCGTTCTACATCAGCTACATCAAACCGCCGGTCGAAGCGTTGGATCACCTGCAGATTTGATCGGGGCGATTTCGTGTTCGGGCAGTCGGCTTGAATAGCCGTATCGATCGAACGATGGGCGCCATCGGTCATAGATCTTGCGCATCAGATCCAGATCCATGTTGAACGAGTTCTTGCGATATTTCGAGAGCTCGGGCAACTTCTGTTGAATGGCGGTTTCGAGCGTGTCCCATCCGGACAGGTTCAAGCCTTCGTACGTTCGATGCATTTCGCCCAGCGGATCGACTTCCAGATCCTCGAAGCGAATCTCGTGCAGGTTGCCTCGTGGAATCAAGTCACGCGTCCGTTCGTAGGTGTCGATGCAGTAGCGATACAAGTCCATCGCATCATCCTGCATCTTGTCATCCATCACGACCTTGGACAGACCGTTCTCGGCAAACAATGTTCGACGCAGATGCATGCTGGAACTGTAGACGGCGTACGGATCGCGATAGATGTAGATGAACTTCGCGTCCGGGAACATGTCCAACAGGACGGGAATTCGGAACGTGTGCGTCGGTGATTTGAAGACGATCGGCTTGTTCTTCTTGAGTGTCAACTTCTTGACGAAGTACAGGAAGTTGTCTTTCCAACGCTGCAATTCGGCGGGCGACACATCATTCAGTTCAAAGTACCGCATGTATTTGGAAGGCTCGGTCGGATGAGCCAGCATCAAATACGGCGACAATCCCGATAGCAGCACCAGGGCAACTTCGTCTTCCTGCGGCATGTGATAGCCAGCTTCGACGTTGTCCATCGGCCGAGTTTTGGGAATCAACCAGCCCGTCGTTGCTGTGACCAGGTTTTCGGTCAGCAAGAAGCTGCCAGGAAACATGACCTCGTACAAGTTGGGAAACGTGAACTGCGGATCCATCGTCATCAGGTTGTGCAGCAACGTTGTGCCACTGCGCCAGTGACCGAGGATAAAGACTGGCGGCTGGTCGATCTTCTGTTGCGCGATCTTGCGGCCGTAAATCGCTGCCTCACACAGGTTAGAGGCCGAATTCAAGACACTAAGTGCCGAAATCGAAGCGACTTTGTGCAAGCGACTCCAGTGGATCGGCGGTCGGGTTGCCAGCAACCGCAACCAGCTTCCAACGGTACAGCCGTGCCAAATGCTGAAGAAGCCCTGCGGGTCAAACTTCGCACCGCCGCTACCGCATTGAGCGGTTTTTAGCGGAGATGGCTGCGGGTTGGCCGGCGGTGTCACTCGACAGAATTCCGTCTTGCTTTGAGTCAGGGTTGAGGAATTGGGGTAACTTAGCACGACATCTCCACGCACGCGAGCCAAGAGGACCAACCTTCTTAACTACTTTGCCAATCTGACGTAATCGCACGCAAGGGAAAGTCTTTCCCGCGGGATAATCGACGGGAAAAGTACTTGACAAACTGGCCCAGCCCCGGACCATGAGAGAATGCCCCCATCGTCTAGAGGCCAAGGATGCAGGATTCTCAGTCCTGATACACGGGTTCGAATCCCGTTGGGGGTATCTTCGGGATTCGGCAATTTCTGCTGGAGCGAATCTAAATTCCCCGGCGGAATCGCTACATCTGGCTCGACGAACGTGGACGAGAATCTCGCGGGCATCTTGGTACTAACTCGTTTCTCGAACGTGATTAAGAGCAATGGCGGCGTCCGCTGAACGTCGTCAGCACACTCTGACGCGACGACTGGTCAATGAAGTGCCAAATCGTCAGGTCTTATCACAGCGTTGCCGCGTAATTCGCCTTGGAACTCAGATCACAATTCCGGTTGCAGTTGGCGTACCAACCAACCGCCTGATCGAATTCTCAATCGTGTTGACTCCCGTGTATTGAGACCGAATTCGGACCATTGGTGGAAACGGTTAACAAAATCGAGTTAGAATCAGTCATCCCGTCTCTGGTTGCAAACTCTCGCTTGCGGTGTGGTCTCAACTCTCGAGGAGCATGTCATGCGGCACCACCTGGCTTGGCTGACGATCGTCGTTTTGTCACTGGCACCCGGCACCATACTGCGTGGAGAAGAAGCAATTGATCCGCACGAGCGTTCCGCTGCCGATACGAATCGGATGGCGCGCGACGAAGAAAAACGTGTCATCGAAGCGCTGTCGAAACGTGTCAATCTCGTCTGCGATGAAACTCAATTAGCCGAAGCCGTTCAGCGGCTCTCCATGATGATTGGCCGCGACATCTTGATCGACACCACCGCCCTCACGGAAGAAGGGATCTCAACCGATCAGCCGGTCACATTGAAGCTGGGGGAAACGACTGCATGGCAAACGTTGCATTTCCTGTTGAAGCGATTGAATCTGACGTGGGTGGCACATTTTTTTTTGATTGAAACGACGACAACCGAGAAGGGTAACCAGATCATGGTGACGCACGTCTACGACGTGCGCAAGCTGTGTCGACTGCTGGAACCACTGACGAAAGAAATCTTCGAGCGACAACGACGTCCCAAGATGCAGGGCGGCATGATGGGTGGCGGTGGTGGATTCTTCAGTGTTCCACCGATCGAGATGGCTCCCGTTGTGATTGGGCAGATGGGTGGCATGGGCGGCGGCAACGCCGTGCGGCCGGCGATGGTCGTTAAGTCGGTGGAAGCCATCCTTGCGTGCATGGTCAGCGAGTGCACCCAGTTGAAGTGGGAAGAACGAGATGGCGAAGGAGGCACGATTCAATTGGGTCAGGGCTGCCTGATCATTTCACAAACATACCGCGGTCAATTCGAGATCGCCGGACTGCTACAAGCACTCGAGAATCTGGTCGATGGCAAGATTCGCGGAAAATCAGTGGCCGCCCGGCGACTCGGTTATCCCATTCAGGAAGATGCCGAAATCTTCGCGAAACTCGCCGCCGCCAAGACACTCGAATTGAACGACGATTCACTGACAGATGTGCTGAAGCAGATCGCCGGTGAAACCGGACTGCGAATCTGGATCGATACGCATTCTCTGAGCGAGAACGGCATCAATTCGGACGAGCCGATCGGGCTCCGTCGCCGGATGCAAAAGCTGCCTTTGGGCATCTGCCTGAAAAAGATACTTCAGCCATATCAATGCACGTACGTCGTGGAAGAAGGCGTGCTGGTGGCTACGACCGAAGAGATGGCCAATCAGATGATGTCGATTCGGCTGTATGACATCAGCGGTGTCTCGAAGATCGGCAATGAAACGTCAGATGCAGGTATCGTCCGGATTCTCAGTCAAGCCGCCCGCGGCAAGTGGCAGGATGAAAACGGCGAGGGCGGTTCAGCGACGCTGGTCTCTTCCAAACATCTAGCGGTGCTGCAAACACAACAAGTTCACTCCGACATCGCCTTGTTGCTCGACGAGTTGACTCGTGACGAATTGCTGGTCCCGGGCGATCCGCCACTGGAAATGCGCATCTATACCGCGCAAAACGTCGAAACCGCTCGAGACTTGGTTCGCGTACTACCGCAACTGGTCGAGTCGAAGTGGACGGCCCGCGGATCGATCCGCCAGGCCGGAGAATCGCTGTTCATCAATCAACCTGTGGCTGTGCACGAACGCCTGGAAGATCTGATGATCAAACTCGAGGAGTCGTACTTGAAACGAAATCCCCCGGCAAAAGATCCGCAGAAGGCTGGTGACGGCAAAACGAATTCGGGCCAGCCTGACAAAAACGGAAGCCAGGACGATACCCCGCCACCGAATTGACCCGGCCGCGGGTCGACGGAATTCGCGATTACGTCGGGTTCAGAACGGTGGTGCGGCTCGCGCGTTGGGAGCGACCCGGCCAAGCACTCCAGATCCTGGACACACTAGTCGGAAGCGCCCGCGAGGTCGAACGTAGCAAGCGCGAGTTGCGAAAGAGAATTCGCGATTGCGTTGGGTTAAGAATGGTGGCCCGCTGGCGCGTTGCGGGTGATGCATGCTAATCCAGGCAAGATGGCAAAAGTGTTCCAGTTGAGTTGCCTTCGCGGTCGCCGTCCTGGATGCCGGTCGATAACGACAGTAGCGGTTGCGGAACGATGACGGATCGTTCCGCCAGCCGTGTCGTTCGATGGTCCTCGAAATGGCAAAAAATGCCGGATTACCGGGTGCAACTCGACTCGTTCAGCGGTCCGATGGATCTGCTGCTGTACCTTGTTCGCCGGAATGAGGTCGATATCGTTCGTTTGCCAATCGCCAGGATTACTGCGCAATTCCTGGAATTCCTGGACGTCCTGCAACTGCTCGATCTGGACATGATCGGCGATTTCGTCGTTCTGGCCAGTTCGCTGATTGAAATCAAAAGCCGTCAGGTCCTGCCACGCGCCGAAGACGAAGACACCACCGGCGAGATTCCGTTGCAGGACGATCCCTGCAGCGAGTTGGTGCAGCAACTGCTCGAGTATAAGCGGTACAAAGACGCGGCCCTCGCTCTGGAGCAGCAGGCAGCCGAATGGCAGGAACGCTATCCGCGCTTGACCGACGAACGTCCGACCGTCGGCAAAGACCCATCGGCCGATTCGATCAAAGAAGTCGAATTGTGGGACCTGGTCAGTGCCCTGTCGCGTGTGATCCAGAAAAAGGTCGTCGAAACAATGTCCAGCATTCGCTACGACGAAACTCCGATCTCGGTCTACATCGATCGCATTGGAACTCGAGTGCGCCAGTCAGGTCGAATCGCCTTCAGTGAATTCTTCGAAGGCACCAACATGCGGAGCAAGATCGTCGGAATCTTTCTGGCGATCCTGGAACTGCTGCGACATCACAGCTTCCGGGCCGAACAACCACTCGAATACGGCGAGATCTACGTCCTGCCACCCGTGGAGAAAGCCGAGGCTTCTCCCACCCAAGGCGAGTCCAATCCACCAACGGACTCCACTCAAATTACGACAGACGTCGTATCGGAATCATCGGCGAACGAGCCACTCGAAGACGTCGCGTGAGCGCTGATTCCAGCAATCACTCCTGATTCGCCATTCGCGCAGAGGCGTGCGCGTCGTGACTGGCGAAGATGTTCCCGTTTTTCTTGAGGCCTAAAGGGTCGAACATTCAAAGAGCCTAGGCTGGAGTTCTTACGAAGGCCTAGGTACTCGCCCACACAATTCAGCGGCGACCTGAAGGGCGGCCAGTTCGATTGGCGAATCGGAAACCGGCCAGAGGATGCCCGCACACGGTCTTCGACCAACTCCCCACACAGGTCCGCCAAATATCACCTGTCGACTCATCGGCCCATACCTCAACGCGGCACACGCCTATAACGTCCGACCCTTCGCGGCATTCAATCGCTCAAGATGAGCCTTCATTGCCACCGCTCTGTCAGCGCTAATCTTCGCGGCAAGATCGGCATCTGCCACTTGCTTTTGCAGTTCCGGAGTGACAACAGCTTCAGCCGCCGTTTTCTCCGCAACGGCCTTGGCGGTAACAGCAGCATCAGTGGCTGCCTTCAGCTTGATGGCGGCCTGTGCCGCCGCTTGTTCGGCGGCCGCTTTGTCCGCAGCCGACTTGTCCTTTGCTGCTTTCGCCGCATTTAAAAGCGCCGTCGTGGAGACTAGCAATTCCGTTTTCACCGGCTGTTCCTGAACCACGGCAGCCAAATGTTTCGAAAGTTCAGATTGAGCCGCCAACAGGTCCGCCAGCTTCTTGCTCGCAGCCATGTTGGCCGCTTTCAAGTTGGCATCATCGGGTTTGCCTTCAAACGCAGCCTGAGCTTGCGTCGCTTCGGCTTCAGTCGCGGTGACTGCTTCGGCGGTCGACTTTGCCTTCGCTCGCAAGTCCGTCAACGACTTGACGTGCGCCTCGCGTTCGGCAGCGGCCTTAGTCTGAGCGGTTTGAGAATTCGCCAGCGCCGCGTCGGCAGTTTGCAACAAGTTTGCTTTCGCAGTGACATCAGCATCGGCGTCGGTCTTACCTTTGGTGCTGACATCGACCGCGGCCGTCGCATCGACAAATGCCTTGGCGGATGCGTCCGCGACTGCTTTGCGATCGGCCAGCGCTTTGGTGAGTGCCGCCAGGTTGGCTGCCGTTTGAGCTGCCGTCGCGTCGGCCGCAGCGATCTGCTGAGTCGTCAATTCAATCTGCTTGGCCAACGTCGGCGGATTCGAATTCAGTTGTCCGAGCACCGCACCGTCTTTGGCATTCCAGACCTGAACGACTCCGGTCAAATCGCCGGCCAGAATACTGTCAATCTCGGCATCAAAGGCGACTTCCATACCGATATCACCCAAACCACCGAAGTTTCGAATCGCAGCACCGTTCAGGTCCCACAGCTTGGCGACGTTGTCACGGCCGGTCGATGCGATCCGATTATCACGAGAGAAATCGATCGACGTCACGCCGCCACCATGAGCTCCCCAGTTTTTGACCTGTCCGCCATTCTGCATTTCCCACAACCGAATCGTGGTGTCTTCACTGCACGAGGCCAACAGGTTGCTGTCCGGCGACCAACTGACATCCGTGATCGCGGCCGTGTGTCCCTGCAGGATGTAGAATTCGCGACCAGTGAAGGCCTCCCAGACGATCAATCCATTGCTGCGATCACCGGTGGCCAATAGCACCCCGTCCGGACTAAACTCGATCGCCGTGATCCAATCGGTGTGCTTATTCTTTTCGTACAACAGTTCGCCGGTGGCCGTGTCGTAGACGCGTACGATCTTCTTGGGACCGCCCAGTGCGACCTGCGTATGATCTGGACTGATGTCCGCGGCAAGTACGACGTCGTATTCACCGCCCACTTCAGTAATCCTTTTGCCCGACTTCACGTCCCAGACGACGACCTTGCCGGAATGACCGCCGCGTCCACCACCCGCCATCAACCATTGGCCATTGCGGCTGAACTTCAAGATGTGCGGCACACCTTCCGGAAAGGGCAACACGCCCGCCAGAGTGCGAGTGCGCGTGTCGTACAGCAGCACCTGCTTGTGACCGGCGACGGCGGCCAGTGGCGACCAGGGATTCGTGGCGAGTGCTGTCACGCCATTGCCGCGCGATGCGACGACGGCCGGTTCCAGCGGCAGATTCTCGGGCATCGGCGGCGGTCCCGCTGGCCGCTGGTTCGACACCGTGACCTTGGCGACCGCGACATTCTTTTTGGCTTTCGCCTTACTGCCAGAATTCTCGAGCGACCCGCCTTCGATCCATTTGCGAATCAGTGTCAGTTGTTCGTCAGGCAACTTCGGTTGCTGAGGCGGCATCTTCGGTTCGGACGCGTGTGTGACGACCAGGTACAGTTGGCTTTGTGACGCGTCGCCATCCGCACGAATCACTTCACCCGATGCACCGCCCTGCATCGCCAGGCCATAGTTGTCGAGGACCAAATCACCCTTTTTGTCGTTCGCGTTGTGGCACGAACCGCACTTCTCGCGGAAGATCGGCAGGATATGTTGATCGAACGTGATCTTTTCTTCCTTGGCGGCCTCGCCCTTTTCCTCCGCCGTGCCGCACGCGGTGAACAGGCACAGGGCAACGAAACTCATCCCAAAAGATCGCATCACCACGACTCCGCAGACTTTGTTCTCTAAAGCAGCCACGCACAAAAATGGGGTCTGACCCCGACTAATTCCCGTTGGATGTTAAGCTTGGCTCATGTGGCGCGGGGGCTGACCCCATTTTTGTGCAACGACATCATATTCACGCAAACAAATCAGTGGTTGAACAGGAATTCACGGCTATTCAGCAGCGCCCAGAAGACGTCGTCCAGCGAACGCTTGATGTCGTTCCCTTCGGCAAACAACGGCTTAAGTGCTTCAGTCTCCTCGGGCAGCGGCTTTCGGCTGAGGCAGCGGATATACAGCTTTTCGACAATCTGTTCCGGCGTCAGCTTTTCATTCTGCAGCGCGGCGATGATGCCACCCTGCTGGATCTTCTGATTCGACGTTTCTCCATTCAGCAAATGCAGCGCCTGAGACAGCGTCGGTTCCATTTTGACTTCGCACGAACATGCGGTTTCGCGAGTCGCTCGACCGAACGTCGTCAGGAAGTAATTGCTGGTCGCACCATCTGCGATCTGAACCGCTCGAGCTCCCAGTGGCAGTTGAGGGAACTTGTCCTTGGTGTTGGTCACCTGGCTCAGAATGTCCAGCATCGATTCGGCCTTGATGCGGCGCAGCGACTGTGAGGCAAAGTTCCGTTCGTCGGTTTGATTGCTGGGATTCTTTTCCGTCGATCGTTGATATGCTTCTGATCTGCAGATGTCGCGGACCAGTGCTTTGAAGTCATAGTTCGATTCCGTGAATCGCTTTGCCAGTTCCAACAGCAAGGGATCGTTCGAGGCCGGGTTGCTGACTCGCACGTCATCGATCGGTTCGACGATGCCAATCCCGAAGAAGTGATGCCAGATCCGGTTCGTAAAGTTCTGGGCGAAGTATGGATTCTTCGGCGAAGCGAGCCAATCGGCCAGCACTTCACGTCGGTCCTTGCCTGCGACATCGGCCGGACCGCCGCCCAGAAACACTGGAGGCATCACGCGTCCGCCGACCGGATGGTTCACTTCACCGCCGCCCGCGTTGAAGACGATCGTCTCGCGATAGTCTTCACCCTGCTTGCGACCGACTTGCTTAAAGAATGAGGCGAACGAATAGTAGTCGTCCATCGTCCAGCGATCGAACGGATGGTTGTGGCACTGAGCACATTGGATCCGCATGCCCATGAAGATCTGAGCGACGTTTTCGCTGACCTTTAGCACATCGGGTTCAATCTGATAGAAGTTCGTCGACGGGGTCTTGAACGTCCCACCGCTCGCGCCCAGGATCGAACGCACCATCTTGTCGAGCGGCACGTTGTTGGCGATCTGTTCGCTCAACCAGGTGTAGTACAACGTGATCGATTTGGGACTGGTGTTGATCGACGACCGCATCATCAACCATTCCGCCCACTTGCTGACCCACATCTCGGTGAATTCTTTGCGACCCAGCAATTCATCGATCAGCAGATCGCGTTTGGCGGGATCGGTGCTGGATATGAAGCGGTTGTATTCCTCTTCAGTGGGAACAACCCCGACCAGATCGACATAGACGCGTCGCAAGAACGCTTCATCCGCCGCACGACCCGATGGATCGATGCGCAGCTTCTTCAGCTTCAGATTGACCAGTTCATCGATGTAGTTGACCTGCGGCTTCGGCGTGTCGGCATAGACCAATCCCTTGGGCAGAATCACAAAGTGCGATCCGACGGTAAATGTCGCGAAACGCGCCATGATGAACGCTTCACCGCGAGCTCCTGCCGTGATCACTCCATCGGGCGAGATCGCGGCCGACGTATCGTTGTTCGAAAGATAGAGTGCCAGCGACGTCACGTCGCGATCGGTTCCGTCCGAATACTTGGCGCGCGCGGTGACTCGTTGAGTGGTCCCTTCACCATCAAGCACCCCATCTCGGGGGTACAATTCCAGTCCGACACAGGTCGCGACGGTATCGGGATCACGCGGGCAACCAGCGGCGACCCAGTCGACGATCGTCTTGCACAGTTCCGATTCGCGTTCAAATCGTTTGCCGCCGGTGTGAGGCACAACTCCAATCGACTTCTCGACGAGCAAGCTGGCATCAGGTACCGCCAGATCGATGCGTTGTCCGGGTAGTTCGTGTGTGATACGCAGATAGTCGCCATCCGGATCGAAGTTGAACAACGACAGGCGGAATCCATCTTTACCTCGTGCGGCTCCGTGACAACTGCCCGTATTGCAACCCGACTTCATCCAGACCGGCATCACGTCGAGTTTGAAGCTGATCGGTCTGGCCTCGGCCGCTCGTTCGACTTTCACCGGGATCGATAGCGATTTGCCGCCATACTCGACGGTCAGTTCGGTCTGCCCGTCGGCCACCGGATACAGTGTCGTGCCTTCACGACGGCACAAGGCGGGATTCGCGAACGTGAAATTGGCTTCTTTACCCACGTCGCGCGTGATGCCGTCGGCCTGCACCGCTTGCACAACGATCAATTGCCGATCGGCAGTGGTCGTCAAGTTGACATCGGTCGGATAGACAGTTAGTTGCACCAGCGGTGACTGCGCGAAGGTGATGCCTGATCCAATGACCGCGATGAAAGCCGCGGCGCTGTTGAACATCAGTTTCCGAAACATGGCGATCTTCCCATCCGTATCATGATTCCACGATGGGTGTGACTCGAACTCGCCTGCCTTAACGCAGTCCGAATTCGAATCGGCAGTTCCATCGAATCGAGTGGAATCGGCGGTCTAGTTTGCTGTTGCAGTGTTCGAGTGACCCCATTTTCGGGCAAATCCACTCGATGTCAGGCGAGGTCTGTTCTATTTACTGTCCGCCTGCGGGCTTGGCTTCGGCAGTAGGAGGATTACCGTTTTGGGCTTTCACTCGCTGCTCTTGGTCCAGTCGCAGTTGTTCCAGTCGAGTCAATCGTTTAGGCGGGGCTGCCGGGGCAGGTTCAGCCGCTGGCATCGGTGCCGCTTGCGCGACTGGTGCCGGAGCTGCTTTCGGAGGCAACGGTTTGTCGACACGAATTTGACCGGTGCCGATGTTGTGAATCACGGGTTCGCCGTTTTCGGTGACGATCACCTGGCAAAACAGGCTCTTGTGTGTCCCTGCTGGAGCTTCGGCTTCAGCCTTCACCTTGAACACCAGTTCTTTGGCATCCTTGTTGAACTCCGCAGGTGCCGTCGTGACCTTGTTTGGAAGTCCCAGCAATTGCACCGCGGCGTTCCCTTCGAAGGACTTCGGGGCTTCGACTTTCACCACCACTTCGGATTCGGCACCCAGCTCCACTGCCGCCGCTTCGTAGGTGAACTTCACGTACGGTTCGGCGACACGCAGGCTGACAAAGGGCGAGCAGACCATGACCGGTCCGTTACCGACAGTCGCTTCGCCGCGGACAGAGATCTTGTGCTCTTTCACCTGAGCGTTCCCGGCGGCGTTTATCGAGATCAACGCTTCCGTTTGTCCTTCGGCGATCGAAACCTCGCGACTAGAATTCACGCCATTCGGGTTCAGAATCAGTTCGATCTTGATCGGTGCTTTGAAATCAGGGTCGCGCGTGGCGACTACTTTCAATGCCATCTGACCACTCTGAACCAACGGAACCTTGGGCTCGACGATTTGCAGAGTGAACGGAACCTTCTGAATCACCGTCATGGCCAGCGAGGCGGTCGGTTCGGTCCAGAACGGAATCTGGTTCTGACCGCGGATCAGCACCGTCGGCAGTCGTACTTCGCCGGTAGGCGGATTAGGATTGTTCGGATCGGCGAGTGTCCCCGTGATCTGCGAGAATTTACCCGCCAGCGGCGCATCGGGCGCGGCGGCCAGAATCACTTGTGCGACACCTTGATCAGCAGCCATGCCGAACGATTCAACGGTCACTCCGGCGGGCAGATCGATGCCCTTGAAATCGAGATGTCCGCCGAACGCGATGCGGTTCGCATTGACCAGCAGCGGGAATCGGTTGCCTTGAGGAATCGCGACTTTCGGTTCGACGTATTGCATAAACTCGCTGACCCCCAACTGCGTTTCGGGAACCAGTGGACTGACTTCGATCCGGTAATGGAACGCATCGCCACCACGATGCAGATGATCGCGCACTTCCAGGAAGTATTCGCCGTCCGCCGGAACACCGAAGCGAATGAAACTATCCGGCCCGCCGTTGTCGTCGTTACTGGCAATCGCGCCGCCTTGAGCGTTGTACAGGATCAGGACGGAATCGAGTTCTGATCGCAGCCGTCGCGCCCAGACATGAATCTCGAGCGTCTGACCCTGTTTGGCGGTGAACCCAAAAAAGTCGGCATCGGTCTTCGACGACAACACACCGTTGAAGGCAATCGGAGCCGCGGCCTTAGTGGCCTGCTGAATCGTTTCGTTCGGCTCGACCTCGATCGCATTCTCCAGATCGACCACACGGAATCGATTGCCCGAGGGCGAGATTCCTTTGTCATCCTGAGCGAACACCGCATAGTCGGCGCCGGGCTTCGCAGGTAACTCGATCTCGCGACTGAATTCGCCGCCGACATCGCCCAGGAATTTCACCGCGACCTTTTGACCGGGCTTGCCGCCAGCGGGGACGACGGCCAACGGACGAGGATAGTTTCCGATATGACAGCGATAACGGCACGCGTCGTTACCGCCGTAGCTGCTCTCGCGGATCTGCACGATGTACTTGCCATCGGCGGGAGCGATGATTGAAGCGACGCCGTCCTGCCAGACCAGAGCCGCATCGTCGCTGGTGGATAGTTCGAAACGAGCTTCATTCAGGATCGCTACATACGGATCGAACATCGTGTCGCCCAGGCGAATCCCCTCGACTTCCGCCGTGATCCGATCACCCTTTTTGGCTTCAATCACGTAGTAGTCGACGTCTTCATTCTGAGCGATCCCTTCAACCGTCACGTTATTATTGACGACCTGCGGCTGTTTGAAGTCGCTGTTCGGCTCAACTTCCAGCACGGTCGGCAAAGGGCTGACGCGAAACGTCCGCAGGTCCGATAAACCCGAGGAAGTCCGCACGCGGATGTGTTTGGTGCCAGGAACGCAGTCGGCGGCGATCTTCAGCTTGGCTTTCACCTGGCCGCCGTTCACCACGGCGAATTCCGCCACCTCAATCCCCGGCTCGTAAATCATCAGTTCCTGAGCATCTTCCAGCCGCTGTCCGTTGAACAGCACTTCGGTTTCCACGCCGCGCTGACCGCCGCGTGGAATGATGCTCGACAGCACCGGACTGGCCGCGAAGGCCGAGCGAGTCAGGCACAGGAAACACAAAAACATCGCAGACAGTCGAGCCATCACATCAACCCTTGAAAACCCGCCGGCCCGCGTCCGCCTTAGCCGGTTTATTAGCGTCCCGTCACTCGTCTCCAACGCGCGAGCGACTAATCTATTTTGAACCCGACGCAATCGCGCATACCTCCGACCCGCGGCCGGGTCTTAGGCGAGGAGTTCTTTAATCACTTTGCCGCCGTCGACGATTTCGATTGGACGATCGCCTGGCGCCATCAATTCCTTGTCGGCGACGACTCCCATGCAGTGATAAACCGTGGTGAACAGGTCTTCGGGACCCATGGCCATTTCTTCGGGCTCGGATGCCGTGGCGTTGGACGAACCGTGGACATAGCCGCCCTTGATCCCGCCCCCGGCCAGCACGACGCTGAACACCTTGGGATAGTGATCGCGACCCGCTTGAGCGTTGATCTTCGGAGTGCGTCCGAATTCCGACGACACCATGACCAGCGTCTCTTTCAGCAGGCCGGTGCGATCCAGATCGTTGATCAACGTCGCAAAGGCCTGGTCGAAGGTTGGCATCTGGCCGCGGAAACCGGCGACAATGCTGTTGTGCATGTCCCAGCCGCCATAGGTCAGATTCACCAGGCGGACGCCCGCCTGAACCAATCGGCGAGCCAGCAACATGCGAGCCCCCGCGGTATTGCGACCATATTCGTCGCGAATGTTCGCCGGTTCCTTCTCGATATCGAAGGCTTCTCGAGCAGCGGGTGAACTGATCAGGCTGTAGGCCCGATCATAGAACGTGTCCATCGCGGTCAGGTCGTCCGACTTTTCCTTCTTCTGGAAGTGAGCGTTGACGGCCTGCAAGGCAGACCGACGCGTGGCAAAGCGGCTGTCATCGACTCCACCCGGCAAATCGAGGTCGCGCACCTTGAAGCCGCCGGCGGCAGGGTCGCTGCCCAGACTGAACGGAGCGAACGCGGAACTCAAGTACCCGCTGCCCGCGAATTCGGTCGGCATGTTCGGGATGCAGACATACGGCGGCAGGTTGTTGCGAGGCCCATATTCATGGCTGATCACCGAGCCGATGCACGGATAAATCAATGCGGGGCTGGGTCGATACCCGGTGAACATGTTGTGCGTACCACGTTCGTGTGCCGCTTCACCGTGCGTCATTGATCGAATAACCGCCAGCTTGTCCGCCACTTGAGCGGTCTTGACCAGTGTATCACCGAAGAACTCGCCACTGATTTTGGTCGCGACCTGACCCATCTCACCCCGGTATTCGATCGGCGCATGCGGTTTTGGATCGAACGATTCCTGATGAGCCATCCCGCCCGGCATGAAGATATGGATGACCGACTTGGCAGTGCCTTCGAAGTTCTTGTAGTCCTTCAGATCGCCATAAGCGGTGTTGCAACGCAACAGTTGCGGCAAAGTCAGCCCAGCACCGGCCAGCATTCCCACGGACAGAAAGCCGCGGCGGTTCAGGCGTTGAAAATGGTCAGGCGTACAGCTTCGAGGCATTCCAGGATCTCCGCAGGGTATTTCAGGCGGGAACAGCATCAGGTTCTGGGTAGGACCTGACAACCGAATTTGTGCGATTGGAATCTCATTGACTGAGAAGATCGCGCGGTTACAACAACTTTGGCGGGTGTATTCAACTTTGCAGAAAGCGAGGCCTGACCCCACACCGATATGGTTGTGAGGTCAGTTTGGCTCAAGTGGTCAGGGGTCTGGCCCCATTTTTCATGCAAAGCAGTCCGTTTCGGCAGGGTCTAAGGCAGGAACTCAGTAGCAGTTCGCTCAAATTCACCAATCCATCAACAGCAGCCTATCCATGCCCGGGCGGAATCGTCAAGGATCTAGAGCACTCAACGGAGTTCCGAGCCAGAAATTCGGAAAACCGCCGTTCGAGAAAATCTAGCACAGCAATTCTTGCACCGCCAAAGGTGGCACTCACACGCGTCGGCGGACACCGCCTGATTTCACGCGCGTTGCACGACAGTCCGCCACAGGCGGTTCATGTGCGTCGCATGACGGGAGCGGAATAGGCAAGCCACCCGAGCGTTGAATGACTTGGGTGCCATGACTTTGGAGTCGGCAACAAAGTCGTGTCTGCCGCGTTTTGTTAGGGTGGCCGACAAGCCGGTCTTCCGGCGCAGTCCCACCATCTTGGTTTGAGGGGACTACACTCAACTCTCTGCCATCCACAGCCGCCGACCCCAGCTCCACTGTCCTTTTTCAGGTCCTCATATGAACGAGCGGAACCCAAATTCAGTAGTCACCTTAGGTTGACTGAGTTAAGATCGATGCATGGATACGATGCTTGAAATTGCCAAACGAGTGGACGCGTTCATGATGCAACAGTCGACGGTCCACGACACGATGCGGCGACTGCGAAGGCGCTCAGTGAAGCTGAGATTCCTTTTGTGATTGCCGGTGCGATGGCGGTGAACGCGCACGGTCACCACCGAACTACCGCCGATGTCAATGTACTGATGCGACGTGAGGATCTGGCACGTTTTAAAGATCGCTGGATTGGTCGTGGCTGGCTGGATTTATTCGAAGGCTGGAAGGGCTTCAAAGACACGGAGAACGGTGTCAAAATCGATGTAAAATCGATGTGTTGATCGTGGGCGATTACCCCGGAGACGGCAAAGCCAAACCCGTTTCGTTTCCGATTCGGGAGTCCGTCAGAGAACTGCGTGACGAAGGCTTGCCATACCTCAATCTGAAGGCGCTGCTCGAACTCAAGATCGCCAGCGGTATGACGGCGTCCCACCGACCCCGCGATCTCGATGATGCCATCCAGTTGATCCGAATCAATGCTTTGTCGCAGGACTATGCAGACTAGCTCAACCCGTTCGTTCTCGAAAAGTTCGCCGAACTTTGGCAGTCTGCTCAGGTCTCGGAAGACAATTAGCCGTTCGGTGAGCCGAATGGGTCGAACGCCCTGAACCGAGGTAACATCTGTACCGATCGACACAGACGCGACAGTTACCAGCGTTCGACAGGGCCGTTGGGGACTTTGATCAGGGCCGTTGGGACTGCTGAGCGTCTTTCGCCGTGGCGGGTGCCGGTTTCCTGGATGATCTCTTCGAATTCAGCAAACGAGGTGAATAGCCTTAAACGGTGTTCGAGGTCTTCTGGGATGCCGAGTTTTGCTCCATACCAAGCGGCGAATTTTCGGAAGAGGAGGCAGCTTCGCTCGCCGTGTTGTTCGGTCATCAGTTGGAAATGGCGCGCCAGGAAATCGATCTGTTCGTCGCGGGTGGGCTCGCGCGGGGTGAGTCCGGATTCAACATCGGCCAGTTTGCGGAAGATCCAGGGGTCGAGCATCGCTCCGCGGCCGATCGCCACGGCGTGACAGCCTGTGATTTTTCGCATTTGCACTGCATCGCCCACGCTGCGAATATCTCCGTTGCCGATGACGGGGATGCGTTGAACGGCTGCGACTGTGGCGGTGATTCCGTCCAGATTGACAGTGCCTTGAAAGCCCTGCTGCCTGGTTCGGCCGTGGATTGTGATGGCCTGAATTCCGGCCTCTTCGAAACGCTTGGCCAGGTAGGGCGACGAGATTGATTCGCGGTCCCACCCCAGGCGCATCTTGACCGTAACTGGCAGCGTCACGGCGGCGACAACTTGTTCTGCCAGGCGGCAGGCCTGATCGGCGTCGCAAAGTAAGCGCGCTCCGCCGCCCTGCCCGTTGATCTTGGCCATTGGGCAACCCATGTTGATGTCGATTCCGGCATAACCGTGGTCCTGAAGCCATCTCGCGGCCAGGCACAACTGATCGACACTCGACCCGAAGATCTGGACGCTCAGCGGTCGGTCGGCCGGATGAGTGGCGACCAGTTCCATCGAATGCCGGTGTTCGCCGATCAGTTGAGTCGCGTGGACCAGGTCGGTTGTCGCCAGTCCCAGGCCCCCCAGTTCTCGAAGCGCTCGGCGGAAGGCCAGATGCGTGTATCCCGCCAAGGGAGCCAGGAAATACCGCGTGGGGATGACTCGATTGCCAATCGCCACCGGACCCGGCCGCGGGTCGGCGGGATTCGCGATGGAGTCGGGTTCAGAATAGGCGGATCGCTCGCGCGCTGGAAACGGCTGAGGTGTCGGCTGAGTATAGGGCGTGGCCATGAAAATCGGTCTATTCCGCAAAATCGCTTCGACGTTGATTCCGTAGAGTCTCGGTGATTGCGAGAGAATTTTGAATCCCACGGCCCGAAAGGGCCAGCCATCCGTTCAGGCCGCGTCCGGGTGATTAGTCGCCCACCTCCAACTCGCGAGCCACATTGCAATTCTGAATCCGACTCCATTGCGCATACAGCCAACTCACGCCTGGGGCCGGATCCGGGTTTCTATTGAGGTGAAAATGACGATATATTGTAAACGTCCGGATGCCAGCAATGCCGGTGCGTTCGTCCGAATTCAGTGAGGTCATTGTGCGCCATCGCACGGTAATCTGGATTCTTCGCCTGACGAATGACCGGTAGCGACAAACTCTCGATGGGAGATTTGCTTTATGCATCATCGTTTCGTCTTGTGTTGCGCGCCCCTGTTGGGCGTCGTTGTCGCGATCAATGTGTCGGTATGCTTCGCGGCGGAACCGTCGCCATTTACGGACCAGCAGCTCCAGCACTGGTCCTATCGAGATGTATCTCGGCCGGCAATTCCGCAGGCGTCATCGGGCACACACTCGGCTCAGAATCCCGTCGATCAGTTTATTCTCGAAAATCTGCAACGAGACCGGTTGTCTCTGTCGGCTCCGGCGGATCGAGTGACGTTGTTGCGTCGGATTACGTTCGACCTGATTGGGCTGCCGCCGACGCCTGAAGACGTCGCCGACTTCGTTGCCGATCAATCGCCCGATGCCTTCGAACGCGTCGTTGATCGCCTGTTGAGTAACCCTCATTACGGCGAAGCGTGGGGGCGAAACTGGTTGGATGTGGTCCGATTTGCTGAGACGGCAGGGTTCAAGGAAGATCCGCTCCGGCCGACCGCCTACACCTATCGCGACTATGTGATTCGCGCTTTTAACAGAGATTTGCCGTTCGATCGATTTGTGGCCGATCAGATTGCGGGCGACGAATTATTTCCCAACGATGCCGAATCACTGGCAGCGACCGGTTACTGCCGCATGTGGCCCGATGAAAGCAATGCCTCGAACATTCTGCTCGCGCGACAAACTTCGCTCGACGATCTGACCGGCAACGTCGGCGCGGCATTCCTGGGAATGTCGATGGCTTGTGCTCAGTGTCACAATCACAAGTTCGATCCGATCCTGCAGTCGGACTTCTATCAATTGCAGGCGTTCTTTTCCGGGATCGTCCTGGAAGATCAGGTTCCCATCGGAACGGCGGACGAGTTGGCTGCGTTTCGACGAGCCGAACAGACGTGGCTCGCTGAGACGTCGGCACTGCGACAGGAATTGAATCAGCTGGAACGGCCGGCTCGCGTCAAGATGCAGGGGGAACGCCGCATGAAGTTTCCCACCGAAGTGCTGGACGCCCTCGATACGCCGATCGAAGACCGCACTACGATGCAGCGACAACTGGCTTTCTGGTCGGCTCGGCAGATGGGTGTCAAAGAAGAGGACATTCCCAAGCTGATCGACGAGGCCGCGCGAGCTCGTCGTGAAGAGGTCCTGGCGCTCCTCGCCGATGCCAAACAGCGCCGGCCGAATCCGAATCAACAGGCTAGCGTGATGGCGGTCGGCGAATTGTGCTCAAGCCCGCCGGCGACTCACCGCATGGAAAACGGCAGTTATGACCAGCCAAAAGAACTGGTTGAACCGCATTTCCCGACGATCTTGCGACGCGAATCGACCAGCCAGTCACCCACAATTACCGCGACCAGCGATCGCTCATCAGGCCGGCGTTCGGTGCTGGCTCGATGGTTGGCGTCACCCGACAATCCCGTGACTCATCGCGTATGGGCCAACCGCTTGTGGCAGGGGCATTTTGGCCAGGGTCTGGTCTCCAACGCCAACGATTTTGGCACTCAGACTGCATCGCCAACCCATGCGAGACTGCTCGATTGGTTGACGTCAGAACTGGTCAGCCGTGGATTCGCTTCGAAATCACTGCATCGCCAGATCGTGCTGTCCGCAACCTATCGACAGCAGACCACGCTAAGAGACGATCTGGGTGATGATGGTGCCGACACGATGTCGATGACGCGCCTCGACTATTCGCATTATCCCCGCCAACGACTGTCGTCCGAACGGATTCGAGATGCCTGGCTGGTCGCGTCCGGGCAATTCAACGACACCATGTATGGACCCGGTATCCGGCCTGAACTGCCACCGAACTTCAGCAGCTATGACTGGAAGGTCAGCGATCCCACTCAACAGGTGCGTCGATCGGTCTACATCTTTGCCAAGCGGAACTTACCATACCCTCTAATGGTCGCGTTCGATTTTCCTGACATGCACGAAGCGTGCGGCTGCCGGACCAAGACAACGATCGCGCCTCAGGCTCTGATGCTGCTGAACAATCGAGTCATCATTCAAGCGGCAAAAGACCTTGCCAATCGGTCTCGAGCGGAATCGACTTCAGCCGATCCAGCCGCCCAGATTCAACGTGCCTGGCAGATCACGTTTGGTCGAGACGCCAATGACCGCGAAATTGAGGTGGCCTTGAAATTCATCGGTGACCAAGCCCAATTGATTACCTCCACCGTGCTACCCGAAGCACCGCAAGTGGCAACCCGTCCGGGCCCAGATGTCGAAGCGTTCGCCGACTGGTGCCACGCCCTGCTAAACGCCAACGAATTCCTCTTCATCGAATGACTGACCTGGCCGTGGGTCGGCGGTCTGCGCGATTACGTTGGTTCAGAATAGTCGAGCCGCTTGCGCGTTGGAGACTGGATGGTGCACTCGGCGGAATACGTCCGTGCGCTGCACGAACTGGTCGAAGTGCCCGCGCCGTTAGAGTGTGAGATGGCCCGATGGATTCGGGGTCACGGGACGGCACGCTCATGCCTCAGGTGTTGTCTTCGATGGAATAGTTTATTCCACAGGGGCGGAAGAGCACTGGTTGCCGAAGATGGTGAACCAGTGGCACGATATCCAGTACACTGGAGAGCGAAAGGCATGCTTTGGTTGGAACTCCAAAGTCGGCACCGCGTCACCGAACTGGTGGTGGAAGCGGGCTTGTTGCGTCCGATCCGCGTTTTTACCCATCTCCCAACGCGCGAAGGCCCCACCTAATTCTATACCCGACTCCATCGCGCATACCGCCGACCCGCGGCCGGGTCAGTTTAGGAGACGGACTGTTGTTCCTTCGCCCTTGATGCGCCAGAGGATGTTGCGTGAGATTCGGCAGCGTAGTGTCGCAGTGGAATCGACGTAGTCGCTGTTGGTCACTTCGGCGTGTTCGGCGAGGAACGCGAACAGCTTTCCGTTGCCGGCCGAGGTCGTAATCTCGGCTTCGACATAGCCTTCGCCGAGCAGTTCACCCACCAGCGTGCCGAGCTTGTCCAGACCTTCGCCGGTGAGGGCTGAGACTGTCACCGCATGCGCGTACTTGGCACGCAGGACATCAACCACTTCGCGGTCTTTGACCGCGTCGACCTTGTTGAGGACCAGAATGAAGTTTCGGACCTCGATGCCAATTTCATCCAGCACCTGTTCGACGGTTGCGGCCTGTTGTTCTGCTTCGGGATTCGACGCATCGACGACGTGCAGCAACAGATCGGCCTGACGGGCTTCTTCCAACGTCGATTTAAAAGAGGCCACCAGCGAGTGCGGCAGGTCGCGCACGAACCCGACAGTGTCGCTGAGGAGCACTTCACCCCAGGACGGGATGGTCCATTTTCGTGTGCGGGTATCGAGCGTAGCGAACAACTGATCTGCCACATAGACATCAGCCCCTGTCAAAGCATTCATCAGAGTGCTCTTGCCAGCGTTCGTATAGCCAACCACGGAGACGAGTGCGTGGGCTTCGCGCTGGCGCACCATTCGTTCGCGACGGATTTCGACTTCGGCCAGTCGGTGCTTCAGTTCGTCGATGCGTTGATCGATGATCCGGCGGTCGGTTTCGATCTGCTTTTCACCAGGGCCACGACTCGCACCGATCCCCCCTTCGATACGTTCGAGGTGAGTCCACATGCGTTTCAGCCGAGTGCGCGTGTACTGCAATTGGGCCAACTCGACCTGCAGCCGTGCTTCGAACGTACGGGCATGTGTGGCGAAGATGTCCAGAATCAGCTCGCTGCGGTCGACGATGATCCGCTGAGTTTCCTGCTCGAGGTGCCGGCCCTGTGATGGTGTCAGGTTGTTATCGAAGATGATCAGTTCGGCGCCAGTGGCCTCGGCCAGATCTTTCAGTTCTTCAATTTTACCTTTGCCCAGGCAGGTTCCGGGATGAGGTCTGCCGCGCAATTGGACTAGTTCGCCGACAACTGTGACGCCAGCCGTTTTGACCAGCCCCTTGAGTTCGTCCAGGGCACGTTCTTTTCCGAGCTTTCGAGTGGGGTCAGGTACCGAAACAAGGACTGCGGTACGATGTTGAACTTGAAGTTCGTCGCGGATCGGTTCGGCCAAGTGAGCGTCCGTTCTGGTGGTAAATCAAGCACCGTCTTCGACGTGCTTTGGTCGCCACGAGTTCAGTTCTCGCGGCGATTGTTCTTCGACAACGATCGATTCTATGGTTTCAGGACAATCTTGCCTCGCAACGTTCCCATTCGTTTGACGGTGTTGTCTTCTTGCAATTGGTGCGCCGCTGCGGCGTCGCTCAGCGGCATTGTCGCACCGACATGGGGACGCCAGCGATTGAATTCGTAGAGAGTATTCAGTTTTTCCGCAGCGGCCCGTTGTTCTTCTGGTGCACCGTTGAACATGGCGAAACCCAGCATCCGCAAATCTTTGACATAGAATGGTCCAACGGGGAATTCAGGTCGTGCAGCACGTCCTGCCATCAGGACGATTCGTCCACGAGGTGCCATCAATGACACCGTTCGGTCCAATGTAGGTTCGCGCTGCGTTTCAAACCAGACATGTACACCGCCATGCGGCAGGCTGAAGGCGCGAATCTGATCGTCCAGATTGTGATCATTGTAGTTCACTGCCAGGTCGGCTCCCCACTGCTTGCACAGCTTAAGGCTGTCTTCGCAGCCGCCGGTTGTCACGACAAAGGCCCCGGCCGCCTTCGCCAATTGCACGACTGCGGAACCAACCCCGCCGGCGCCACCGTTCACGAACAACACTTCGCCCGGTTCCAAGTCGGCATGCAGGAACAATCCCATGTGGGCGGTCAATCCCACGAGGGCGCCGGCGGCGGCTTCGTCGTCCGACTCTTTGGCGGGAGTAGCATAAAGCCAGCGTTCGTCGACCGACGCAAATTCCGCGAATGTGCCGCGTCGTCCGAACAGTCCTTGGTTGCTGCCCCAGACTCGATCTCCCGCTTTAAATCGTTTCACTTCGCTGCCGACTTTTTCGACCGTTCCAGCCAGATCCGATCCGATGATGTACGGATACTGGGAAATCATTGACACGGCACCCGCACGAATGTAGGTGTCGATCGGATTCACGGCGACGGCCCCGACTTTGATCAGAACTTCGGTCGGGCGAGGTTCGGGAGTCGGCAATTCGCCAAATTCAATGACACTCGGCGCACCGGTTTGACGAATAAAGGCAGCTTTCATCGGGTAGGCTCCAGCAGGTAGCGGTCTTCGCTACGCATGATTCGAGTCTGAATCTTGGGTGCCACGGTGTCGGAGTGCCCGACGTCGCCGTGTCTTCTATTTCACGACAGGATTGTATCGATCCCATGAGCATGTGTCGGCGCTGGCGCAAACGATCAGCCGTCTCGAATGAGATTCCATTCGGGGGGATCATTCATCGATGTGAGTTATGCTGGTGGTTGTCGTCAAACGATGCCTCTCAACACAGGCATTCCCCGCGCCAAACGATCACGGCCTTGCCACCCAGGACGACTTGGTCGCCTTCCACGCATAGACGCAAAACTCCGCCACGTGCCGAAACTTGATTGGCCATTAACTTCGACTTGCCCAGTTTCTCGGCCCAATACGGCGCCAGACAACAGTGTGCCGACCCGCATACAGGATCTTCATTCACGCCCATCGCCGGAGCGAAGAATCGTGAGACGAAATCGAATCTGGGGTCATCGGCGCGAGCTGTGATGATCAGACCGAGTGTCGGTAGTTGTGACAGCTTCTGAAAGTCTGGACTGACGCGACGAACGGCATCCGCCGATTCCAACTCTGCCATCTGATAAAACTTCGACTTCCCTACGTACTGGACGGGGACTCCTAACACCTCGAGCAATCTGCTGTCGGCAGGCATTGCGGTCGGCGGAGTCGCCGGAAAATCGAGTTCGATTTCATCTTCGACGGATCGGCACGTCAGCCACCCGCTGCGCGTGCGAAACCGCAATGGTTCACTCGTCGGGATCAAGCCTTCTGACCAGATCGCTCGGGCAGTGGCCAGCGTGGCGTGCCCGCACAAGTCGACCTCCATCGTGGGGGTAAACCAGCGCAGTTCCAGGCCGTTGTCGATCCGTCGAACGAATGCCGTTTCGGAGAGATTCATCTCGGCTGCGACCGACTGCATCCAACCGGTTTCGGCGGGTTGATCAAGCCAGCAGACTGCGGCCGGGTTGCCTCCGAACGGACGATCGGTGAATGCATCGACTTGCCAGCAGCGTATTCCGGCCATCAATCAAAACTCCCCAATGGACATCGAAATGGCGTGAATCGTTATCGGAAATCATACCGGGACGCAGCACGGACACGAATCGGGTCGGCGGGTTCGGACTTGGCCCGATGCGAACTTTTGGGGTTTGTACCATGAAGCCCAGATTCCGACTGCGAAAAGAGTTTCCACGATTTTTCAACCGCTTCAATTTCGCCTGCGATTCTGGTACAAATTGAGCGTTTCGAACTTCAAATAACTGGGGAATCATGAGTTTGCTGGCAACTGCGAAACTGGCTCTGGCGGACGGTACGGTCTATTCAGGCAACGCATTTGGTGCCTCGGGCGAGGTTTACGGCGAGGTCTGCTTCAATACCAGCATGACCGGCTATCAAGAAATTCTGACTGACCCGTCGTACTGCGGTCAGATCGTGACGATGACCTATCCGCTGATCGGCAACTATGGCGTCAACACCGAGGACGTCGAAAGCCGCGGCCTATCGATTCGTGGATTTGTTGTGCGTGAACTGTGTCGCCGCCCGAGCAACTTCCGTTCGACCGAATCGCTCGACAGCTATTTGAAACGCGCCAACGTCGTCGGAATCGAAGGAATCGACACTCGGTCACTGGTCCGTCGATTGCGAATCCGTGGTGCCATGACCGGCGTTCTGTCAACGATCGATCTGGATGACGCGTCGCTCGTGAAGAAGGCACGGTCGAGCCCGGAACTGGTGGGCCAGGACTTGGTTCGCGAAGTGATGCCAGAAAAGTCGTTCGCCTGGGCCGAAAGCCTGTCGGCACTTGGTCAATCAGGAACGATGTTGACTCCAGACGGCGAGCGTGAACTGCACGTGGTGGCCGTCGACTACGGCATGAAGTGGAACATTTTGCGGCACCTGAAAAACCTGTGTTGCCGAGTCACCGTCGTCCCAGGCACGACGACGGCAACCGAAATCCTCGCACAGAGGCCGGACGGAGTGTTCTTGTCCAACGGCCCTGGCGACCCTCGTCCGCTGAGTTACGCGATCGAAACGATCCGAGGTTTATTGGGAAAAGTTCCCGTGTTCGGAATCTGTCTGGGCCATCAACTGATGGGCCTGGCGTGCGGAGCGGAAATCTACAAGTTGAAGTTCGGCCATCGCGGGGCGAACCAGCCAGTGTTGAACAATGACAACCAGCGCGTCGAAATTACGTCGCAGAACCACGGATTCGCCATCGCGGCGGAATCGCTGCCGAAGAATCTGGAAGTGACGCACGTGAACCTGAACGATCAGACGATTGAAGGTCTACGCCATCGCGAATTTCCGGCGTTCTGCGTTCAGTACCATCCCGAAGCGTCGGCCGGTCCTCACGACAGCAGCTATTTGTTTCAGGAATTCCGCCGGTTAATGACGAAAGCCTGATTCGTCTGAGACCCGCTAGATTTCATTCTGCCAGCATCGCGCGGCACCCGCGACTCGGTGGATAAAAACATTGTGCACGCACCTCGCAAACTACTACGCGGCTGGTGCGGACTCGTCGGATTGATAGATGAGTCTATGCACTCCGACGGCGCCGAGCCTTCGGTTGCATCCCTCCGAACAACTCAACCTACTGACCCACGCCGAAGTCGCCGATTTTCACTCGCCCGCTTTCTGCTGTTTACTCTGCAATAGAGAGTTTTGTAGAATTAAAGACAGTATGCTCAAAGTGCTTTGGCTCTAGAAATTCTGACTCAATCGCATTTCGCTCCAACATTTCTCCAATCCGTCCCGTAATTGCTTTCGCATTTAGCTCTCTATTGCAAAGTTACTGTTGGCGAGCTTTCTGACGGAGAATGACTTTTGGCAACTCCAGACGCAGATTCGGCGCAACCCGACGATCCAGTTGGTTTCAGTTCGCCAGGCGGTGAGGTGTCTCTCGACGCACCCGTGACCGTCGATACGGTGCCGTTTCTGCGCGAGTTCGCGGCGCTGTTGCTGTTGGTGACGCTGTGCGATTTGACTTGGTACCGCAGTGTTGGCTTCGCTGGTCCGGCAGTGATGTTTCTGGTTGCCCCGTTGCTCTTTTTGCTGGGAAGAAAGACATTGCGGTATGACGTCAGCATCTGCTTGTTGCCACCGTTGTTGATTGCGCTCAGCACCAGAATGATCTGGTGCGGTTCGCACCTGGCGCTAGTGTGCGGATTTGTGCTGCTGACCTGTTTCGGCGTCAGTCTGGGTGGAGTGCGTCCCTATTTGACTCGCGCCACCGAATTCGCCGCTCGAACATTTGTCGCCGGCGGTGAACGGTTGGCTCCCTACTTTCAGATGATTTCCCGGTTCACCCCGGCTTTCATCAAATCGGATGTTTTCGCGGCCCGGATCCTGTTGCCTGCGGTTGTGCTGTGCGTGTTTGGTTCGATCTTCGTCCTCGCCAATCCGGATGTGGTGACGTTCATCGAGAAGATGCTGGAAGACGCGTGGAAATACCTTGAGCAGGAATTGACGAACCTGGAATTCACGGAAGTCTTCTTCTGCCTGGTTGTGGCCTGGGTGGGATTGGGAATCTTGCGGCCGACAAAGGATTTCTCAGGTGATCTCGACGAATGGTTGGAGGATGCGACGGAACAGAAGAACTCGTCGATGTACGAAGCCTATCGCAATACATTGATCGTCGTGATTGCTCTGTTCGCCGTGTATCTGGTCTTCGAGTTCCACACGCTCTGGTTCAAGCAATTCCCCGCGGGGTTCCATTATTCTGGGTACGCTCATCAGGGGGCGGCCTGGCTGACGATTGCACTGGCCCTGGCAACGATCATTCTGTCGCTGATCTTTCGCGATTCGGTCCTGCACGATCCTCGCCTTGAACAGTTAAAGCGATTGTCTTGGATCTGGTCGGTCGAGAATTTGTTGCTGTCGATATCGGTTTTTAACCGGCTGTTCATCTACATCGGGTTCAACGGGATGACTCGAATGCGAGTCGTCGGGATGTTGGGCGTGGCGAGCGTGATCGGCGGGTTGGTGCTGGTGCTGCGAAAGATCGCGAAACAACATGATTTCCTGTGGCTGATTCGCCATCAGCTTTGGACCGTCGCCTTCGCGGTCTATTTGTATGCCGTGCTGCCGGTCGATGGGTTTGTCAATCGGTACAACGTCGATCAGATCTTGGCTGGTAACCTGCGTCCTTCGGTGCAGATCAGTGTTCATCCAACGTCTGACGAAGGGTATCTGTGCTTGAAACCGTTGATCAATTGTCAGGACGTGATTATCCGCGATGGCGTCAGATCGATGCTCGATCAGAAGTTAAACGAAATGGAATTCGCTGCGACCAAACCCGGCTCGCAGCATTGGACTGCGACGCAATTTGCCGCACGACAATTGCAAGATCAGTTGGAAGCCGCCAAGTCTCTGTGGGAAAACGATGGAAACCGGTTGTTGCGAGATACGCTGCGTCAGAAGTTCAATGACTACGCCTACCAGTGGTACTGAACTCAAGTGTTGATGGACGCACGCAGACGCGCCGATCAACCCTCGATCAGATGCAACCGCAGCATGTTCATCGCCACTTTGGCTGTGCGACTCTTGGCGATGGCAGGGTCGCCAAAGTGTTGGACCTTCTCGACCTTGGCTCCTTTCGGACCGGCCAATGCTACGAACGACGCGGGCACGGGGGCCAGGGGATCATCGGGATCGAAGTCCTGCCATTCCGAAACGGCCAGAGCGAAGTTGGTTCCGAACCGTTGCCGGCATCCTTTGGCAATCGCCAAGACGACTTCTTCGCTGATCGGGCCATACTGACGGATTAGCATCGGATCGACCGACACCAGTTCTCGCTTGGCGGCATTCGTGGGGACAACCACGCCGCCCATGTAGCACGATTCAAATCCCGCCACGCCGGTGAGGCGATGCGCGAGTAGACCTCCCGTACCCGATTCGGCCGTCGACAGTGTCGCACGCCGTTGTTGCAGCAATCGAACCAACGCGTGTTCGAGTTCTTCGTCTTCGACGCCGAAGACCAGCGTCCCCATGCGATTCAGGATCGTGGCACGGACCTTGTCGATCTTGTCGCGGCATTCGTCAATCGTTGCCGCCGCAGCCGTGATCCGCAGTGTGATTGTCGCTTCGTGAACGGTGATTCCCACATCCGGGTCACGGCCGCGAGCCGTCAGGTCGCCCAGGATTTCTTCCGCCTGCGACTCGCCGACACCGAACAGATTGATGCGCGCTCGCCGAATCACCTGGCCACTTCCGTCCAGTCGCGGCAACACCTGTTGGCGGAACATTTGCTTCATTTCGCTCGGCACGCCCGGCATCGCGGCGATTCGCGCGATTCGGCCGTCTTGGCACTGATGGACCATCCAGATCCCCGGTGCGGTGCCGCGTGGATTTGGCAGCGGTTCGCTGCCTCGCGGAAACATCGCCTGAACAATATTCCGCTCGGGCATGGGACGATTTCGTTTGGCGAACATCGACTTAACATGTTCCAGCGATGGGTCGTGCTGGACCAGTTCGACATTGCCGAATTTGGCCAAGGCTTCGCGCGTCAAATCGTCCAGGGTTGGTCCCAGTCCACCCGTGATCAAGACGATTTCTGATCGATTCGCGGCCGTTTGCACCGCGTGAATCATCGCATCCAGGTCATCCGAGATCGTGGCATGGGCGAGGACAGGAATGCCGATTTCCGCCAATTCCAAGCTCAGCCATTGGCTGTTGGTATCGAGTTTCGCGCCGGTCGTCAGTTCCGTTCCGACGGAAATGATTTCTGCATGCATGGGGCCAATCCCGGTGGTGATCGCGTCGTCATCTCGAACCGAATCCAGCGACAATTTCACCCATTCAAGTCCCTTTTCCGGCGGAACTTCTGGATCATCAAGTCACCCGACGCGGTTTCGATCGGTACGAAGCTTACTCGCTCTTCAGGATGACAAGCAACGCGGTGCGTCACCAGTTTTACCGCTGATTTTGGCACTTCACGTTGTGGCCGCGGAATGATCTGCTGAAATCCAGTTGACGATTCACCGTTTGTTCGATTCGCCAGCGAGATTACGTATTGCGATCCGACAGTCAAGATTCGGAAAAAACGCCTGAAATGGCACGTTTTTCGGGGTCCGCGCTGGCTAAAATTGGGGACGAATTCCCGCGGATAGCGGCTGAGTTAAATCTTGCAGACCCATCTTTCCTAAAATGGCAACATCAACAACAATTCAGCGGCCGTTCGCGGTGTGCATTCGAGGCGATTCATGTTGTTTTTAAACCGTTGGGCCCTGTTGGGATACGTGACAGCGTTGCTGGCGTGGCGACGACTGGACGCGGAAGATATGCCCGCGGTTCCACCTGTCGACAATCAGAATAAGCTCGATGTCGGCAATAAGAACAAGCTGCCGAACGACGCGATGTTCAGCAAAACATTGGGCGGGCGCCAGTTCTGGGGCGACGTCCACTATTTTCGCGGCTGGCGGATCCAGCAGAATGTGTTCACCAAGCACTACCGCCTGATCGATGCCGAAAACGCTCGACACACCTGGGGTTCGTTCGAAGAGTGCCAGGCCACGCTGGTCAAGATTCGCGAAGATCGCAAACTGAAGCCCGAAACCGGCTCAGCCGTGATCATGATTCACGGGCTGTTGCAGTCGTCCAAATGCATGACTGACATGGGAACTCGACTACGCGACGTGGGCTATACCACGATCGACTTCGACTACCCCAGCACGCAGCTCAGCATTCCCGAAACAGCCCGAAACCTCGATCGTCTGATTGGATCACTCGAAGGTTACGACGAGATCAACTTTGTCGTCCACAGCATGGGCGGCCTGGTCGTCCGGGCCTATGGCATGGAATACGATGACCCGCGCATCAAGCGCATGGTAATGCTAGGGACTCCCAATCGTGGCGCCGAACTGGCTGACATCACTCAACAGTACTGGTTGCTGCGAACGGCTGGCGGACCAGCTGCTCGTCAGTTGGGAACACGGCCCGACGGTTTGATTCCGAAACTAGCTGTGCCCAGGTTTGAATTCGCCGTGATCGCTGGTTCCCGAGGGACGCCGGCAGGCTGGAACCCGCTAATTCCCGGCGATGACGACGGAACTGTGACCGTGGCCAGCACTCGATTGGAAGGGGCCGCTGACTTTGCGACCGTTAGAGCTCTGCATTCACGATTGCTCAAAAGCGATGAAGCACAGTCGCAGACAATCAACTTCCTGAAGGACGGTCGACTGCGCGCTGAGGGCGAGACTCAGCCGATTCTCACGGATGACGTTCTCGCCGACACTCCAAAGAAACCGTCTTCCGCTCCCGAACTGCTTCCTCAGTGACGGGCCTTCGAGCTTAGATTGTTGACCGTTCTTATGGCTGACGAAGCTGCGATTGCCGCTGTTTATCAGTTGATCGGCCACGCCGGATTCGAACGATTCGTCGCTGCATTCTATCGAAAAATTCCCGGTGACGATTTGCTGGGCCCGTTGTATCCTGCCGATGACTTGGCCGGCGCCGAACAGCGGTTGAGGGGGTTTCTGATCTTTCGCTTCGGCGGACCAGAAGACTACTTGCGTGAACGTGGTCATCCTCAGTTGCGAGCGCGACATGCTCCGTTCGCTGTTGATCCAGCGGCACGCGACCGCTGGGTCATGCTGATGGATCAGGCGTTGGATGAATCGGACCTGCCTTCAAATGCGACGGAGATTATCCGCCCTTTTTTACACGAAGTCGCCACGTTCCTGATCAATCGACGCTCAGGACCATCGATTGTCGTTTAGTGGCCAGTTGACAAGTGAAACTTGGCTCCTTCAATAGGAGAAATGGGGCCGCGATTTCGACTGATGCAGGATCAACTTCTGACGTCGTCCCGGGCAACGACGACTGCTGGAGCGTTACGATGAAGGTTCAATTTGGTTCCAGTCGAGTCGAACTGGTCGAAGGCGATATCACTCAGCAGGCCGTCGATGCCATAGTCAATGCGGCCAATTCGGAACTGGCGGGTGGCGGAGGTGTCGACGGCGCCATCCATCGAGCCGCTGGGCCCGCAGTGATGGAAGAAACTCGCATGCGCTTTCCGTTGGGATGTCCGACGGGTGATGCCGTGGCATCAGGCGCTGGCAAGTTGCCGTCGAAGTTCATCTTTCACGCCGTCGGACCGGTTTGGCGCGGCGGGCAGCACTGCGAGATCGAGTTATTGCGGTCGTGTTACCGGCGCTGCATGCAACTGGCGACAAAGTATCAATGTTCCAGTATCGCGTTTCCGGCGATCAGCACGGGTGTCTATCGATTCCCGATCGATCTGGCGGCCGAGAATTCACTCGACGAGATCTGCCGATCTCTCGAGATTTCGCCGCAAGCAATGACGGTCCGGGTTGTCCTGTTCGGATCCGGTCCGTACGGTGCTTTTGCACGAGTGCTGGAAGCCTTCGTCGATCGCAATTCTCAAAGCCATCATCCACGTTTCGGCCGGTAGGAATGCGTCGCCTGCCCATAGACGCTCTCGGCCGCCTCCATGACGGTTTCGCTGAGAGTTGGATGAGCGTGAATTGTTTCGGCCAAATCCCGAGCGACGGCAGCCGTTTCCACTGCCAGGGTCGCTTCGGCGATCATTTCACCAGCACCCACTCCGACAATCCCCACGCCGAGAATTCGTTCGGTCTTGGGATCGACGATCATCTTGGTCAGACCTTCACTGCGGGCCAGCGTGATGGCGCGACCCGAGGCGGCCCATGAGAACTTGACCACTTTGACTTCGCGATTTTGAGAGATCGCCTGTGGTTCGGTGAGACCGCACCAGGCCACTTCAGGATCGGTAAAGACGACGGCGGGAATGGCGATGTTGTCAAACTCGGCCGGACCGCCCATCATCGCTTCCACAGCGACTTTCGCTTCGCGCGTTGCCTTATGAGCCAACATCGGTTCGCCGGCGATATCGCCAATCGCGTAGATGTGGCTGACGTTGGTGCGTCGCTGTCCGTCGACCTTGATGAAGCCCTTTTCGTCGACTTCAACTCCCGTGTTCTCGAGACCAAAACCCTTGCTGTTGGGTCGTCGGCCGATCGAAATCAGCACGCGATCGAATGTCAGCTCCGCCGGCACGCCTTCACCTGTCAACTTCACGGTGATCCCCGCTTTGCCCGCCGTCAGGCTTTCGACCTTGGTGTTCAGATGAATCGCGGCGAACTGACTTTCGAGTCGTTTTTGGAGAGGCTTGACCAGATCACGGTCGGCCCCCGGCAATAGTTCCTTGGTCCATTCGACAACGGTCACCTTCGAACCGAGTGCCGCATAGAACGTCCCCATTTCCAGACCGATGTAGCCGCCACCCACGACCAGCAATGATTTTGGGATGTCGGCCAGTTCCAGTGCACCGGTTGAATCCATCACGCGCGCGTCGCCGATCTGGAACGCGGGCGGCATCGCGGGCGAGGAACCGGTGGCGACAATCGCCTTCTCGAACTTCAGTCGCTCGGTCTTGCCATCGGCTGATTTCAACTCAATGGTGTTCGCGTCGATGAATGTTCCACGCGCATTAATCAGCTTCACGCCGCGGATTCGGCACAACTCGGCCACGCCGCCAGCCAATTTGCCAACGACACCATTGTTCTTCCAGTCACGCAGTTTGGTCAGGTCGATCTTGGGTGGCGCGAACGACACACCGATGGCCGATGACTCGTGAGTCTCGTTAATCATCTTGGCGACATGCAGCAAAGCCTTGGAGGGGATGCATCCGCGGTTCAAACAAACTCCGCCGGGCTTGGAGCCTTCATCAACCAACGTGACCTGCATTCCGTGATCTGCTGCTTCGAATGCGGCGGGATATCCACCGGGCCCACCACCAAGCACCAGCAATTGCGTCTGCGATTCAGCCATAGCGATTTGATTCTCAATGTCGTTTCAAATGTAAAGAAAACAGCCCAGTTGCCATGTTTCAATGGAAAGGCAGCCCAGCACCACCATGCTCGACGACGCCGAACCGATAGTCTAGTGACTTTGAAGCCCTGAGGCACGCCAGCGGCGCTCGTTCACCACAATTCATGGGAGTCAGAATGAGGCCCGTTTTTGCAGAAAAGGCCGATAAATCCTATGCTGAGCATGGCAGTTTTGTCGGCAGGCTTGCAAAACGCGAATATCAATCGTCAGGGCTGAGCGTGCCGACTGAACCAACTCCAATTTTACAACCATCAATCGGGACCACAGGATCGAATGAATTCAAGGAAATCCCAATGCTGACTGCCGGAGTGGCAAGAACGTGTCTGACGCCCTTTTGGGGAGTCGAACTGACGGGTTGGGGATATTACATTGAACGCAAGTGGCAGCGGATTCATGACGACCTGCACGCCACGGCCCTGGTCGTTGATGATGGTCAACGACAGGTTGCTCTCGTCACTTTGGACCTGATGGTGATCGATGAACGTTTCGCCCGAATGACGCGCGAACGTATCCAGCAAGAGACCGACCTGGCTGCCGACGCGATTCTCCTGACCTGCTCACACAGCCACAACGCTCCGGCTGCCGGTGGTCTGTTGGGAGTCGGTCAATGTGACCCGGCCTACGAAGACTGGGCCAGTCGACAGGCGGCAACCGCGGTCGTCATGGCGTGGCGAAATCGGCGTCCTGCGCGGCTTGCGACTGGCCGCGATCAGATGGCGGGGCATACCTTCAACCGCACACGGTCCAATGGACTGGTCGACGCTAACGTGACCGTGCTTCGAGTCGACTCGATCGACGATCGGCCATTGGCGGTTGTCGTCAACTTCGGCGCGCATCCGACCGTATCTACGCAATGGCGACCATACGATGTCTCAAGAGATTTGCCGGGAGATGTCTGCGACCGGATTGAACGAGCAATACCAAACGTGATGGCACTCTACGTGCAGGGGGCTTGCGGGGATGTGAACTTCCTTCCCGAATACGTCAATGAAGTCCGCCATCACGAACCGGCACACAGGTTGGCCGAGACGGCACTGAGTTGTGCCGCTAGCGCCCGTCCTTCTCAATCTATGACAGTCAATAGTGCGTCTGAGATAGCAAACCTTCCGACTCGCCGGTGGCTGAGGGAAGAGATTGATCACGACCGTGACGAAGCCCAGCGGCGACTGGCCTCCGACGACGTCACTGGCTGGCGAGACACGATCGGGCGATCGATGACGAATCGACCCGACGACATGGTGACTCGGCATGGCGGTAACGAACGGAAGGCAGTCCGCGCAATGGCGCGGTTCCATATCGAGTGGACGGATCGCATATTGCTCGATTGGGACACGCGTCCCGAAACTCTGCAAACAGAAGTCCAGGCATTGCGCATTGGCGATCTGACGATCGTGGCAAACTCATCCGAGTTCTTCACGTCGTTTGCGCTTGACGTCCGCCAACGGGCAAACGTTCCCGAGATAATGCTGGCCTGCTATTCTAACGGACGGATTGGATACTTGCCCGACGACCACGACATCAAAGCCCGCAGTTACGCGGGTTTTCAGTCCCCCAAATACTGCAATCAATTTCCCTTCACGGCCAATTCAGGCCCTGCCATGTGCGACGCCATGTTGCGGACGATTGCCCGCTCCCGATAGCACAGCTGTCAGTGTCTCCGCCCATTACAAAATACCGGCCGACTTAACGTTGATCCCTTTCAGCATCATCTTCAGTTCTTCCACGTTCGGACTGATTTCGAACGCTTCCGCACGGCTGACGAACTCTTTCGTGACGAAGTGGAACAGACTGTCATTGAACTGCTGCATCCCTTCCTGAGCACCGATGCGAATGGCTGCCGGAAGCTTTTCGTCTTCTTCTTCCAGAATCAGTTTGCGGATCGTCCCGTTGAAAATCATGATCTCGCAAATCGGCACGCGTTTCGGTTTGTCAAGAATCGTCGGCAACAGCTTTTGAGCGACGATTGCTTTCATGTTGAAGCCCATCGACGATCGCAAGGCCCGGTGCATCGACTGAGGGAACAAGTCCAGAATACGTCCGATGGTCGAAGGGGCCGACGAGGCGTGGATCGTCCCGAATACCAAGTGCCCTGTTTCCGCGGCGTGCATGGCGGTTTCGAACGTTTCGCGGTCACGCATTTCACCCACCAGCATGATATCGGGGTCTTCTCGCACCGCATGTTTCATCGCAGTGTGGAAGTCCGACACATCCTGACCCAACTCACGCTGGTTGATCAAACACTTGTCCGCCTTGTACACGAATTCGACAGGGTCTTCGATCGTTAGAATGTGCTTCTTATGATTGCGATTGACCCAGTCGAGCATCGAAGCGATCGTCGTCGACTTTCCGGAACCAGTGACCCCCGCTAGCAGCACCATCCCCTGGTCGAACACGCACAGGCTTTCAATGATGGGTGGCAGAAACAATCCTTCGAAGTTGGGAATGCTGCGTTCGACTTTACGAGTCACCATCCCCATCTTGCTCATCTGAATGAACAGATTCACACGGAATCGCCACGGCTCACCTTTGTGCTCCACCACGTGCGCAAAGTCGGCACCACCGGTCTTTTGAAAGATGTCCTGGTTTCGCTCGTCCATCAGCGGCCAGCACAACTCGCGCATCTTGTCTTCGTCGATTGGCGGCATATCGAGTGGAACGAGGGTACCTTTCACCCGCAAGATCGCTGGCTTTCCCACCTGCAAATGCAAGTCGGAGCCATTGTTATCGATCAGGGCCCGAAACAATTTATTGATCGGCAGGTCTTCTCGTTTCGTACCGAGACGAATGCCTGCTGCGCCCTTGGGACCAGACCCTTCTTCATGACCGCTCATAAATCACTCCAGACCGAAAAATTGTAGCCAGCGATACTCGCTGTAACACAGTCAAATTGTACCGAGGAAACGAGCCCCTTGAGCCCCTCAATGCGGAATTGAAAAGTGGCAAAGTCAGAGATGGGATCACACGAATTGCTGCGAGCTTCGACTCCAATTGTAACCGAAACACCCGAAGCGGCGACAAGTGTGGAAACCAGAAGGCAACGGAATCATCGATTTGGCGCTCTGGGATATGCTGCGTGCCATCCAGTAGCGAAACTCCACGACTCTCGAAGTTGGGCAACCAATTTGGAAACCAATTGATCGATTCCCGAATTCCAGTGTCGCCGATCACCGCATTTCAACTCGATAATCGGAGTCCCCACAACGCGCGAGCCGCCACGCTATTCTCAACCCGACGCAATCGCGCATCCCGCCGACCCGCGGCCGGGTCACGCCGCTGAGGACTGAGGCGACGATTTGAAGTTGCCGTCGTCGCTGACGTCTTCGAACCGGACGCTCATTCGTTTCGAGATGCCCGACTCTTCCATGGTGACCCCGTACAACACATCGGCGACGACCATCGATCGCTTGTGATGCGTGATCATGATGAACTGAGTCGTCTGCTGGAACGCACGGACGACTGCCGTGAATCGTTCCACGTTCGCTTCGTCCAAAGCCGCATCGACTTCGTCCAGAATACAAAATGGACTGGGTTTGCTCTTGAAGATCGACATGATCAGCGCGATCGCCGTCATCGTCTTTTCACCACCGCTCAGCAATGAAATACTGCGAAGTTCCTTTCCGGGCGGTCGTGCGGCAATATCGAGGCCGCATTCCAGCACGTCGTCGGGATTCTCGAGCACGATGTCGCCTTCGCCGCCACCGAACACCTGACGGAACAACTCGCGGAAGTTTGTGCGGATCGTCTCAAATGTCTCGACGAACAAGCGCTTACTTTCGACGTTGATCTTGCGAATGATGTCTTCGAGTGTTTGTTTGGCTTCGACCAGATCCTGCAACTGCGAGGACAATTGATGGAACCGCGTTTCCTGCATTTCCAGATCACGCAGGCTGTCGGTGTTCACGTTGCCCATCAGCTTCAATTGCTTGCGCAAGCGATTCACACGTGCGTCAATTTCAGGGCGGACATCGGCAAATGTCGGAGCGCCGGCTTCGGTCGTGACGGCTGCCGCCGCTTCGGGGACATGTCCAGACTCAGTGACTTCCGACACCTCGGACGCGGGCTCGATCTCTTCTTGAGGATCGTTCGATTCAGCCCGACTGTCATCAGACTCCACAGGTGCCGCGTCGACTTCTTTGCGAGGCTTCGAACGACCAGGCCCCTTGGCGGCGCGTTCTGCCATCAGCATTTCAAACGCCGAGACACCCGATTCGATCACTTCGCTGAGCGGAAGCTGATAGTCCTCTTCCATCCGTTCTGCCAACGTGGCGAGTGCATGGTTCATGTCGCGCAGGCGGATTTCGTTCGTATGATGTCGGTCGGCCAATTCGCGACGCTCTTTGCGCAGCACCAATTCCTGTTCGACGATCTGATTGCGATCAGTCCGCAGCGCCAATTTCTCGAAGTCCAGGCGTCGCGCTGCGGCGTATGTCTGTTCTGCGGCGAGAATTCGTTCATCGCGCGCCGATCGCGTGTTCAGAATGTCGAGAATGATCTGAGCTCGCTTGGTCGCCGACACGGTGCACCGCCGCTCGGCCTCGTCGTACTGAACGACGCGTTGCTGCAGTTCGTCTTTGAATCGAGTGAGTTGGGCGCGCAGGCTGGTCAGTCGTTCGCCTTGTTTGACCAGATCCAATTGGTCGTCGCTGCGCTCTTGTTCCAACTCGCGATGTCGTTGATCGAGTGCCGCGAGCTCGTCGCCAGCACGACCGAGACTGGCATTCAGCTCGTTCAGTTCCATTTCGGTTGCGATTGCCTGTTGTTCTGCCTGCTTCAATTCCGCTTCCTGAAGCGACAGAGTTTCGTCACCGGCAAGCAACTGTTGCGACGCGGACTGGCGTTCGCGTCGCAGGCGTTCCAATGTCTGATCCAGCGTGGTTAACTCGGCTTTCAGGTCCGCCAATCGCTGATTGGCGTAATCCAGTTCCGCCGCCATCGCTTCAAGTTCTGAATCGGCGCCGGTCAACGATTGATACGTCACCTGCAATGCTTGTTCGGCCGCAGCGATATCGCGATCCAGGACTGTCAAATCATTCTTCAAGCGGCGCAGTTCACTCTTTCGCGACAGCAGCGACGTCTCGCTCCGAATACTGCCGACGAACAACGTACCGTTCGCTTCCAGCAATTCACCCTGTAGAGTGACAAATCGCTGACCCCGGCCCGGACCTGTCGCCAGTCGGATCGCCACGTCCATCATCTGGACCACCCAGGTATCCGCCAGGACAGCCGCCGCCAGACCCACCGTTCCGCGGTCAGACAACACCAGTTGATCCGCGCGCATCACGACGCCCGTTTCATGCGACAGATCAGCCTGCTTGTCCGGATCAAGCTGCAGATGGATGAATCGATCATCCTGTTGGACCAATGGAATCGGCTGACTGGTCGTGCGATCGGGAATCGCCACAAAACCGACACGACTGGTCAGCAACACCGAGCCTTGATTCAAGTAGTCAAGCAGCCCCTGATACTCGCGCAGCACGATCAATTGGGCTCGCGGTCCTAGTGCGACTTCGAGCAACGCCGCTCGCTCCAGATCGACATCCAGCAGGTCGGCGACACTACCGACGATCGAATTCCAGGGCGGGTAAGGTGTCGATTTCGCTCGGCTGAGGATGTCTTTGACGCCGATCCCCAATCCTTCCTGACGTAGCTCAAGATCTTCGAGCAAGCTTTTTCGCGCCTGAGCCGCACTGCGCCTCTCGCGTTGTTCTGCCAGAGTCTGCTTGGTCTCTTCCTGAGTCCCCAGCAGGCTGGCGCGATGCGCCTGGGCCGTTCGCAGGCTTTGCAGTGCCGATGATTGATCACGGGCCGCATCTTCGACACGCTGCAATGACCGTTCGCGTTCGAGCGCTCGTTCGGCGATTGTGCCGTCGAGGGCGTCGAGTTGCGAAACTAGTTTCTGCTGAACGGATTGCAGGGCCGCGATGCTGGCTCGCAACATGGCAACTGCGTTCGACGTCGTAGAAGCCGCGCGGGTCAGTTCGAGTCGACGATTCAGATCACGTTCTTGTTGTTCGCGCCGCTGAGCCAACTGTTGCGCGGCGGACGAGATCAATTCGTCATGCACTGCCACCCGTTTATCATGGTTGGCGTATTGCACTTCGAAGTCCAGCAGTTGCTGGCGGTGTAATTCATTCTCGGTCCGCGTCTCTTGAACGCGTCGGCCCAGGGTGATCTGCTGTTTCTGCAATCGGCCGAGTTCCGCTTCAAGTTCTTGCAGTCGAGCCGATTGGAACTGAATGGTCGCTTCGTTCCCGGCGATGGCCTCGCGCCCGACCGAGTTGCGTCGTTCGACGTCACGTAACTGATCATCGAGCTTCGCCAGTTCTGCATCGAAGGCCGACTCGCGAATTTCCAGAGCCTTTTGCTGCTCGTTCAGCACTTCTAACCGCTGATTCGAGACAGCCAACTGCTGTTCGACGCCGGCGATTTCGGCCGTGTAATGACGATGGTCGTCGCCCGCCAGACCCAACCACCATTTCTTCAGTGCGGTCGAAACATCGTGAAACTTGGCGGCTTTGGCGGCTTGGCTGCGAGTCGAATTCAACTGTGCTTCGACTTCGTCGACGATATCGGTCAATCGTTCCAGATTCTGACCGACACGTTCCAATTTCCGTTGGGCCTCCACCTTTCTGGCCTTGAACCGACTGATACCGGCTGCTTCTTCAAAGACCGCCCGGCGGGTGGTTGAATTCCCTTGCAGAATCTGATCGACGCGACCCTGCTCGATGATGCTGTAGGCGGACGTCCCGGCACCCGTTCCCAGGAACAGGTCCTTGATGTCCTTCAAACGTGCCGAGGCGCGGTTCAGCAGGTATTCCGAATCGCCGTTGCGCCAGATCCGGCGGCCGATCTGAACTTCCTGCATGTCCAACGGCAGCAGGCCAGTGGCGTTATCGAAGGTGAGAGTCGCTTCGGCAAAGGCGCTCGCCTTGCGGCTGGACGAGCCGTTGAAAATGACGTCGGTCATTTCCTTGCCGCGCAGGCTCTTGGCTGACTGGTCTCCCAAAATCCATTTCATGCCGTCGACGACGTTGCTCTTGCCACTGCCATTCGGTCCGACGACGCAGTTGATCCCGGTGGAGAAATCGAACCGGGTTCGGTCGGCAAAACTCTTAAAGCCGAACAGTTCGAGTGACTTGAGCATCGGAAAAAACCAGCAGACTTAGGCAGGGGATTCAATGAGCCGCAGGCACTGTCGATCACCTCTTCGCGAACCAGTTCCAACTCTTTTTCGGTTTTCGAGACGATTTTGAATCGGAATCGGGTTTCTTTGTCTCCTCAGGCTCGGACGGTACGCTGAGCATCGGTCGCTCGACGCGATTGCCGCGCGCTTCGCGAGCGTCTTCCTGCATGCGACGTGACGCTTCTTCCGGATCATCGACTTCAGGGAACATACCGGGTGCCGAATGCGGCTTGCCGATACGGATGCCGCGAGGACCAGTTGCCTTGCTGCCGTCGGAAGGTCGATAGTAGGCTCGACCTGCTTCCGGAAGTTTGTCTAACGCCAAAGCGACAGGCAGGTTCCTTTGCTTCGACGCGTCGGCCAATAGTTGCAGGATATCTGGGTAACTGGCACCCAGTTCATCGGCGGCACGAATCACGTCAGCAACACGCAGGGATGTTTCGACCTTTTTGTCCGGCTTGCCGATCTCGAAGCGCGACAGCGACATCGTCGTTGCACCCGGCTGGGCTGTGACCATGATGTGCTTGCCCGCTGTCGCATACATCGGCACGCGAAATTCCTGCTTGTCACCGAACACGACCACTTCGGGATGCGTTCGCAAGGTCGCGTGGACCAGCGGTGGGCCTGCGGTGTCCAACGCATGTAGATGATAAGCGCTGTCGTCGTTTTCATCGTTTTCACGAACGCCGAGCTTTTCGCCTTTGAGGGTCGGATTCTTGTGATCCATCGTCCACAGGCTGCGGAATGCCCCGTAGCGAGTTTCGTCGCTCGGTTCATCCATCAGTTCGCGCAAGGCGACATACGCGTCCGCATCTTCCAGGGACGCAATCGCGGCAAACGCGAACACTCGAAACGAACGTTCCTTCTTGGCCGATTCCACCAGTGCCGGCAATCCGGATGAATCTTCCAGGTATGCCAAAGCGACGGCCGAATGGAACCGACACTCCAATGTGGGTGCAGTCAGGCCCGTCTTCAGAATCGGAATTGAATCTTTACCGATTGCTTCTAACTGCAGCGCACTGCTATTCGCGGTTTCTGGAATCGAAAGATCGTGCTTCAATCGATTCATCCGCACGCGCAACTCGACGGGTGTCTCGCGGAAGGCGAGATGCCGAATGACTTGCAGGTAGCGAGGGAAATTGTCCTTGTAGCGAGGATGGACCTTCAGCAGCAGGCGCTGATCAGTCTTGGCCGTGGCCAGTGGTTTCTTGATTCCATGTTCATCGAAATGGTGGAATCGTCGGCCGATCACATCGGAAATACGTTGAGCATTTCGGACGCTACGGAAATCGTTCTTGAGGAACAGCGACAGATCACGTTCCTTTGTGACGATGGCCCCGCCCAGGACGCGACCTTTCTTCAACAAGGCCGGCTCAGTCACAGTGGATGCCCCTAGCCCTTCGGTCAGCACGCGTCCGTGCGCGATTGCATGGTCGCGGCCTTTGAATGTTGTTCCGCCAACCATCGCTTTGTCTGACAACCGAAGTTCCATCAATTCGCCACCAACCAGGCTCGTCGCATTGGCACTTTCGGGCACGCGAATCTCGATATCCAGACGATCTCCCTTTTTCAGCATCGGACGCAGGTGAGCGCGGACAAGGACCAGTGCCGTATTGGGAGACTCCAGAATCGCGTTGGGGTTTCGGTAGCCACGCTTTTTCAAGTCATCCATCAACATCGTACGATATGGCGATGGAGCTGGATCGCCACCCGTACCGGAAAGCCCGCGCACCAGTCCCACACCTTCCAGAACGACAGGTTCAAGACCCGCAAAGGTCGTATGTTCGCCGATCAACACCGTCTCGAGCTTGGTGCGATAGCGCTTGTCATCGTCGTCTGCATCGTCGTCCTCATCCGCAGCAACATAGGAGCGAGCCAGCATAGCGGCTGGAATCGCTGCAGCCACTGCCGCCGATTGCAGCCATTTCCGACGTGAAAAACTCAGCGGATTGGTTTCGTCCATGGAATGCGATTCCTTTCGCAGTCACGATTGGCGTCCGGACATTTGGAAATACAACCACGATCGCAACGCTGGCATTATCTGCCGGCGAAGGGTTCGCAGTGAAAAGTGGTCGATTTGGAAATGGAACGGAGATGTGATCATGACTCAGCGAACAACGACCAAGGTCAAAGCCCGGTCATCAGAATGCAATCACAGTCACAATAGGATTGGGAGAGGCGCGGAGCGTATGTTCCAACCCCATTACCGTCAAGATGAGTCCTTTTTGGCAACTCCAGCGTTTTTCGGAGAATATCTCCGCGACAGCCAAACAACTGCGTCAGTCCCTCGACGTTCAGGTGACGCTGAACTCATGGTCCGTGTGCGAAGGATTTTACGGCCAGCCGAGCGATTCCATGGTCAGCGTGTGGACTCGTGTTCCACTCATCGAGTTATAAATTGCGGATTCGGAACCAACGATGAGTAGTGTCTTGCTGTCCGGAGAGAAGCCAACCAGTTTCCAGTCCTTTGCCAGCTTGATTACGGCGAGGGACTTGCCGGTATCAAGGTCGTACAGTCCGAGCTCTGGTTCGATCTCTTTTTCGACTTGAGCGCCCCCCCATGCCAATGCAAGACGGCTGTTATCGGGACTGATAATCGCAATTCGTTGAGGGTAGGTGCCTCCTTTGGCGCCGGTGATCATTGTTTCGGGCTTGTCGCTCCAGATTCTGATCGGGCCGTCGATTGGAATCGCTACAGCCTTGTGGCCATCGTGTGTCCATACGCCACGCCAAATGCGATCCACGCCGTGCTCGAAGCTCTGGAGTAATCGCCCCGACTCCAAGTCGATCCGCGAAGCCTTTGTCGTGTCAAACGATACCAATTGACCATTGGACGTGTATCGATGATGCAGTCCGTACTTGATAGCGGGCGTTTCGATCTTGTGCCCGTCGCTGGAATCGTACAGCACGACGGCACTTGAATCGATCACCGCAAATCGGCGACCATCAGGTGAAAAATGTAACGTCGTCCAATGGGGATTGCTGCCATCGCTCAACGTCACCTTGACCAGTTCGCTTTTCGTTGCCACGTCCCAGACGACAGCATCGAACGAAGTTGAATTGTCAGGTCGTCGGCTGAACATCAACAAACGTGATCCGTCAGGGCTGAATTCTCCTGCCACCTGACCCTGAAAATGATGCTCGCGTTGGCCGGTTTTCAGATTCCAGAGGATGGTGCTGATATCTTTGGGTTCATACGGGACCATTGGTCCAGGTCGGATCCAGGAACTGCTGATGGCGTGGTCGCCATCGGGGCTGAACTGGACGGCATGAATCCGGTCCTGTTGCCCTTTCATCCTGTGGAGCAATGCGCCGGCCTTCGCGTCCCACAGTCCGATGTCATAGCCGATGTGCCCGAGGATCCGCTCACCGTCATAGTCCCAGTCCCTGCTCGGTCGTTCGATGCTTGACGTCCATCTCACTCGCTCGCCTGCCGCTTGAGCCGGTGCGCCTGCCGTGATGAGGAACGCGATCAGGGTCAGGCTGACGGTGACTGTCAGTGTTCGCGCACGTTCGACCAACTTGCCTAATTCTCGTTCAGCCATTTGATGAGCACCTCGAGTTGGAGCTTGATCGCTGTTGCAGCGTTCGCGACGGTGATTCCCGAATCAACGTGCGTGTGCCATCCCGCTTTGCAGGGGGCACTCCAAGCGTCGTACCAAACCGCGTGATATCCCGCAAAACCCGAAACATAGTTGTCCGGAGCGATTCCTTGATACTCGGTGTCGAGTTTCGGGTCCAGATCCGCAGCGGCAAATGAAGCTTTCAGCTTTGTGATGATCAATTGCTGAATCGCCGAAGAGTTGGCAGAGACGGCACGCCCGGTATTTCCGGTGTTCACGTCCGCATCTCGTGTCGCGTCTGGAGGGTTATTGGCTTTGGACGGGAGGCCCGCGTTGGGTAAGCCGGCGGCACTGGCAGGATCATCGGCGGCGCCCCCAATATATGGCGGCCTTCCTACGTTCCAAGCTAGAAGTGCCCAATCGCCCTGAGCCAGGTTTTTCGCCCCGATCTCCAACACCCAGTCGTGGTTGGCCGCATTTCTGCTTGTCGTCATGACCGCGATGGGCTTGTACGTTTTCATCAAACTCCAAAATGTGCTGGAAGTATCCGGATAGTCAACCGTCCACTTACCTGTTCCTCGCCCCCAGTTCGGCTCAACCTTCCCAGGGAAGGTGGTCGCGATCGTCACAAGCTTGTACCCGGTGTCATTGTAGTTATCGATGATGTACTCACCCAAGGCACCTACAGTTGCCGACTTGAATTGTTTTAGCATTCCATCTGGCGTCTCAATATTCGTCGGGGGCCAATAACCACTGATAAAGATCGTTCCTTTCGAGGTACTGCTGGAACTGGATTTTGACGAAGACGGACCGCTCGACGATGGACCCGAACCACTGCTCGACGAACCACTGCTTGACGAACCACTGCTTGACGAACCACT
>Ga0105238_10000183_pt1 | contig 68599 bp, 58 predicted proteins | sample KBSC34metaG_FD_81526 | JGI IMG/M metagenome (GOLD analysis project Ga0105238, IMG submission 81526) | Corn rhizosphere microbial communities from Kellogg Biological Station, Michigan, USA - KBS C3-4 metaG | ecosystem: Host-associated > Plants > Roots > Rhizosphere > Soil | place: Michigan, USA...
GGCTGCCAACAATACCTTCGTGCGATCTTTGCGACGGCACAGCGCCAGGGTCTCGCTGCCGCAGCCCGTGAACGGAATGCCTTGCCATTCCAACAAGGCCGCCACGTGCGCCTCAAGGTCAGGGCGTCCCAACGGAGCTTCACACAGGTTGTACACGACATCCGGCCGGAGCTCATGAAGGACACTGAGAATCTCTTCAGGCTTTCCACGCACACCTGCCAATTCGGCCAGCGGGAACGCTCGCGAGATCTCGACGGCGGCTTCGGTCAAATCAAATTCGCCGACAGTTCGTCCCTCTCGCAGATCATCGGGAGGCAGCGTATACAGGACCAATACCTTCATACGTCGACTCGTGGACCAACCGATTCCTGCTTCCGACCCTCTCTGCCGCATCAGGCAGCCGTTTGCTTAGCCCTTTTTCATGCCTTCAAACGTCGCGGTGATCAGATCACGACCGCCTTGTCCCAAGCCGTGGTAGATCCCCTTCATGAACGTGATCGTCCTGTCCGCCGCACCTTCGAACCGAAAACTGCAATCGTGAAAATTGCAGTTCTTCAGTTCTGGCAGCGTTTCAGCTCGATAAACGATTGTGCATTGCTCAAAGCGACAATCGATATAATTATTCCCGTCCAGTACCACTGTTTGCCCTTGAAAATGACTGCCAGACAGGTCTGCCATGATGAATCCTCGTAAATGAATCGTTGTTCAGTTGCCCGCGTAGCATCGCATGCTCCACCCTTCAACGCCAACGAGTGCTGCCATTTACTTCGTGGACGCCGAGATAAATCTAATTACGTGCGTACTGCCGCAACGGTACACAATCAATCTCTCGATTGCAGAGAGAGAGCACTTCGCGCAAATTGTCGAAGTTCGTCGTCGGCTTCCCGTTCCGCCAATTTCCGCAGCATCTGTCCGGCTGCAGGAAGGCTCGCTTGGCCTAACAAAGAAATCGCGCGGCGGACGACGATTGTTTGTTCCACTTTCGGGTCTTTTTTGGCCAAGAGAAGTTTCATTTGCGTTCGACGCTCGTTCTCTTCATCCGTCAGCGAATCGTCGAGCAGCGTCGGATCCACCAAAGATTCAATCGGATTTAAGAACTCGATCAACTTCTGAACTCCAGGCTCGCCGGCGTCATCCAGATCCCACATTGCCTGATACGCCAATTCACCGTCGTCAGACGAGAGATTGCGGATGGCCTGATCCAAATCGATCGGTCCAGAACGGGTCATTTTGGGGCGCAAGTCCCATAGATAACACTGATCGTCGCTGCCTCCGCTGACCAGCGTTCGACTGTCGCGTCCAAATCCGACGGTATAGACATGTGTTTGATGACGTCCCCGCCCCCACACCTGCTGGCCTGTCAGTGGATCCCAAAGCCTTACGCTTCCATCCGACGTCCCCGTTGCCAGCCACAGGCCATCCGGAGAAAAGCTGAGCGCTCCATAGACGAAGCCGGCTCTGACGAAGGTCTTCATACGCGGCTGCATCGATGTCGCATCCCAAACCCAAACTTCGCCGTTCATATGCGATGTCGCAATCAGATTTCGTTCGGGAGCGTAACAAACGGCATACATCCGCAGGTCGCCCACTCGTCGTTTAAGGTCCGGCTTTTCACCCTTTTCCGGAACTGCGAATGCAATAAACCCCTGGTCCTGTTTTTCTGTCGGGACCGTGAACTCGCGACGAAGTTCGCCATTCATGGCATCCCAGAATCGCACGATCGAATCCCATCCTGCGGTCGCCAACGTTTTTCCGTCCGGACTGAACGACAACCCGTAGATCTCATTGTGCTTCAGACGTGCAATTTGCTCATTGGACGGCAGGTCCCAGATGTAACCAGCGCTTTGACGAAACACAGCCGCCGCGATTTGGCGGCCGTCCGGAGAAAATGACAGTGCCTCGACTTGGCTATGAGGATCACGCCCTTTGGGCCAGGTCCAATGCCGATACTCATCGCCCGACGCCAAATCCCAGATGACTACCTGTACGTCCTGCTCAGAATTTCCTCCACCTGCGAGGTACCTCGAATCGGGTGAAAACAACAACTGAGAATACTTCAGCCCCGGGAATTCGAATCGCTTCAATTCCCGTCCCGATGGAACATCAACAAGTCGCACGCCACTCGCGTCGTCTTCATAAGCGAGCAGACTCCCGTTGGAAGATGCTGTCACGACAGCGGATGCACGGACCCCATGTGGAAGGTCGAGCTGTTTGCGGGTGGCGATGTCCCAACGCCGAATCGTGCCATCCCAACCGGACGAGTACAACATTTGACTGTCAGACGTAAATGCGAGCGTCCAGGGGTACCAGTGCGTTCCGACAAGCTGTCCAACTGCTTGCCCGGTCTTGGAGTCGAAAAGATGAATTCGATGATCGGTCGCCCCTGCTGCAATCGTTTTGGCATCCGGACTGAATGCAACCGCCGAAGTATAGTTTTCAAATGGATTGTTCAGTGGAATGACGTGCGACCAGAGACCCGCTCCTGACTGCACGTTATACAAACGCACCGCACTGTCACGCTCGGTGGTCACGATCTGCTGGCCGTCGGGCGAAAACGCCATCCGGACAAGTTTCGACAGGAGTTTAAGTCGCAGTTGCTCGACGCCCGTGATCGCGTTGTAAAGCACGATTTGATCGGGTTCGTGACTGGTGACGACAGCGAGTTGAGTTCCGTCAGGCGAGAATTTTCCGAATGTGTATTCTCCGGCGAACATCAAACGATCGTCGCCGTCACGCGATTGCAGCTTTTTAGGATCATTCGGGATTTCGTAAAGAACATCTCCTTTTGAATTGCAGACGATGAGCCGATCAGCACGTCCGAGTGCGAAGCTTTTCTCATCAGGTCTCACATCCAGCGCGAGCGTCATGCCGCCATTCTTTTGAGCTTCTTTCGTACCAGATTGAATATCGAGCGAAGACGAAGTCCCACCGGCCATATCCCAGATTCTGATTTGGTTGAGATTTTGAATCGTGAACAGTCGTGAATTGTCGCGCGAGAACACGACGGGGAGCGCGCCATAGCGGGCTGAACCATCCTCCAGGAACGACGAGTCCTTGACGGAGCTCCACCGCTGTCGACCAGTCGCAGAATCCCAGGCAATTACCTTCTCACCCCAACTGACAACGGTCTTCCCATCTGGCGACAGAGCCAGTTCTATCACGCCCGATCCAGGATGAAACCGAACGGTCCCCAGTCGCATCAACGCACTGTCGGGTAGCGGATCACCGACTGCGTCCGTGCGCGCCGAATCAACACCCTTCGCGGCCTCTTTCGTAGTCGGTGCTTGCGCCCACAGGACATTCATGTACGAAGGGATGCTGATTGTTGTTGTCAGAATGAACAGCACAACAGCCAGTCGGCTTCGATTCCGAAACACCAGTGATTGTCTGGTGAGTTTCATTTTGACCGCTCCATATCCGACGCCACCGAGCCGCTCTAGTCAGAATGTCATTGTGCGAGATAACGGTCAATGTCAAAGAGTCGCCGAGTGCATGAGAATCCCTCGACACGCGTCGTTCACTGCCACGGCAACTATTTCCGAAGCAGGACACCACACGACGCGTGCCCAAGAATTCTCACCGGCCGGCTCGATCCGTAGGTTCGCGCAGGCTCACATCCAATCAAGCCTGACAAGCCATTCCTAAACATGGCCAATGACGTTCGCCAGATAGCGGCAATCTGACAAGATACCGGTTAGAGTCGGCGTACCTGAGAGGAATGTTCCATGAGGCTTTATGGCAGGCCGATCGATTGGCAGCCGTGGAGGTGGTCAAGCCGCACCTGGTTGGTGGCGCTCGCCGTTTCGCTGGTCTCTTCTCCATTCGTCACGCGCTGGTTCTATTTGCAGCAGGTCTCAGACGTCCGTTTGCCGTTTGATCTCGACGAATTCAGCAATCGCACCGTGCCTGATGACGAAAACGCATTCAAGGTTTATGCGACGGCCGCAGCGATGTTGCATCGTGCCGAAACTCCGTGGCTCAGGAACACCATTGACGAGGTTCTGATCGACCCCGAGGACTGGGATGATCGTTTGGAGGATTGGCTGCAACAGAATCAGACCCTCCTTGCAACGATTGAACGTGCAAGCAAGATGGAGCGATCTCAAGACGAGCCGCCGCGTGCCACTCGTTCTTCATCCATTGTTCAACTGGCAACAGAGGTCCACCTGATTCGCGGTCTGATCCAGGTGGAAGCACTCCGTTGCATTCGCGCGCGAGACTTTCAGCGTGCTTGGGAATGGCAGCGAGCGTCCTTACGATTTGGACGGCATATTGGAATGAACGGATACTCGGTGGCCATCCGACAACGCCGACGGATCCGGGAATCGACGTATCAAGGAATCGCTCGCTGGGCAGCACATCCCGAGGTTTCAGTTGAGCGGTTGAAACTCGCCAGGAAGGAGATCGCGTTGGACCTCTCTGCGGCCAATCCGATTTCTGAGATACTTAAATACACATATGTCATCGTAAAGAATGAATTGGAAAGTGAAGATGCCTCGAAGACTCTGTACCCGGAATGGAATCGATTTCCGCAGTATGGCGTCGTGGCCGCGGCCTGGGAGCAATGGCATTTCTGGACAATCGGTGAACCGGACGTCTCACTGCGCATAACGCGTCAGGTCCTGGTGAATCAGCTTCCGCAATCCGACAAGCTCCCTTGGGACCGCCCACCAGTGGTTCGTCGTGAATATCCCACGCTGTTCGAAGTCACGGCAAATGACTCACAACAGCCCGGCCAACTGAGCCCCGATCAGCTCGCGAAACTGTTGCAAAACCCAATCGGCCAACGGCTCGTTCAGGCCGGAATCTTAAGTGCAATCACAGTTGGCGATGTGGCCGGGATCGACAGTTTTACTTATTCAGCCCGGACGTCTGGATTTATGATCGATGCGGTGCTCGCAGCACATGAGTATCAGCGAGAATTCGGCGAGTTCCCTGTTTTGCTTGAGGACTTGATCCCGAGGTACCTCGACGAGATTCCTCTCGACGAGTTTGACCGTTCCCCTTCGCCGATTCGCTATCGACGCAAAAACGAAACTGAGGCTGTCATCTGGAGCGTTGGCGACGATCAAGTTGACGACGATGGACGGATCGATCCAAATGCGGATCAACTCAAACCGGATGATCACGGGTTTCGACTGCAAATCGCACCGATCACAAGGTGAATCAGTCGATCGGCGCGATCTTTTCAACCCGCAGTCGAACTCCGACCGAGCTACTCCACAGATCCTGACTGTTTCCCGGTTTAAGCTCGACCTCGGGCTTTACTCCGGGATCGCTACCACTCAATTGGAATTTCGCCATCGTCGAATTGACGCTCACGACGTCCAGCGTCTTCCCTTGAATTGAGAATGCCTCATTTCCGCCAGATCGTAGCGTGTGCTTGTCTCCGACTTCCCGGACGTTTCCATCCTCGTCCGTCGTGAGTTCAATGTATTCCCAAGTCGCCCTCAGGGGCGGGGCAGGCGCGCATCCCGTGGCGACAACCAAGAGAATGCATAGCCAGGATGTGAAACTCGGAACACGTTCGCTGTTCTCCGGTCAATTGATTCGGGAGATGATCGGGATCACTCGCGCATCACCGCTTCATCCAGATTCAGGATCAATCCCGCAATCGTCGTCCAGGCGGCGAGTTCTGGTAGATCGGCATTCGCGTCACGCGGCGATTCGCCTTGTTTCGTCAATGTATCGGCGTCTTGTGGATGAGCCTCATAATACGACAGATGTCGCGTGATGCCGGCAGTCAGGACGGCCAGTTCGGCATCAGTGGCAACGCGTCCCAACAACAGTTGAAAGCCTGTGTTGATACGTTCACGAGTGCTTTTTTCACGGCTGGAAAGCATCCGTTGCGCCAGGTGCCTGGCGGCTTCGACGTAGGTGACGTCGTTCATCAGGTTTAACGCCTGCAGAGGCGTATTGGTTCTGGTCTCTTTCACGATGCACGTTTCGCGGCCGGCGGCGTCGAAGGTGATCATTGATGGTGGAGCGACTGTCCGTTTCCAATAGATGTACAGGCTGCGGCGATACAGGCTGGCACCGTGATCCTGTTCGTAGTCCAAGCCAGCCAGATCCTTCCAGAGACCGTCGGGCTGATACGGTTTGACCGAAGGGCCGCCGAGTTGCTCAACGAGAAGTCCACTGGCGGCCAATGCTTGATCGCGAACCATTTCCGCGGACAGTCGCAAACGGGGGCCGCGGGCAAGCAGCCGGTTTTCGGGGTCTTGTTGTTGCAAAGACTCGGTCGTGCGCGAGGATTGGCGATAGGTGGCACTGGTGGTCAACATCCGCAACGTGCGTTTGATGTCCCACGTGGCGACATTGGATTGGAGGACAGCCGATTTCGCGATGCCAGGGCCAGACTGGAATTCGACCGCCAGCCAGTCGAGCAATTCAGGGTGGCTGGGCCATTCGCCTTGCAGACCGAAGTCATCAATCGTCTTAACCAGTCCCGTTCCGAACAACATCTGCCACAGTCGATTGACGGCGACGCGTGCAGTCAATGGGTTCTCTGCGCCGACAATCCAATTTGCCAGGCTCAATCGATTGGCTGGAGCATTGGTCGGCAACGATGGAAGGCTGGCGGGAACGTTCGCAGAGACCTTTTCGCCTCGTTTGTCGTATTCACCTCGAATCAGGATGAAGGCATCGCGGGCCGAGGACAGATCTTCCATCACCATCGTGCTGGGCAGTTCGTCCCGAAATTGCGATAACAGTTCCTGCGTCGCAGTTCGTGCTATCCACGCAGCACCGATTGGTACCGGTGCGGCGTATCTGACGAAGTAATAGCGCAACGCGTGCGTTTGAATACTGGATCGCTCGGATGATGGAGTCACCGCCGCATCACGCAAGCTGCTCGCTTGAGCCAGCAACTGCGCTTCTTCGTCCGTGAGGACTCGATCGAAAATCCGTAAGTCGTCGATGAGCCCGTGGAAACGACCCTCCGGTCCATTACCCCCTCCAATTCGCAACGGGCCTTTGTTTTCGAACGACTGATTCAGTTCATCGAGCAACTTCACTAATGGCTGCACCACACCATCAAGATAGATGCGAATTCCGGCGACTTCGCGAGTGCCGTCATACGTCACGGTGACATTGTGCCAGTGATCCATGTCGATCGCATCACGAGTTTCAACACGGCAGGCGTCGTCCAACCAGCGTTTGGTCAAGTGGACCTGTAACTTCCCTTGCTCAAGAACCACGCACCAACCGTCCCCATGTGGCACGTCGGTCATTCGCGAGACGATGGTTCCACCCGTTTTCGCTTGCGGATTGATCCAGGCAGAAATTGAGAATCGATCAAAGAAGCCAAAGTTCGCGACATCGCCTCCGACGGCATAATTCTGGTCGTCACATGACAGAGCCTGGCCGAATCGACCCGCAGCAAACTGCGGGTTCCCGGTTTCGACGGGAGCTCCCACGGCAGGCGGCGGCGGGGCCAGCAGTCGCGTTTGCCCCAGGTAACCTGACGGTCGAGCGGGCTGGATCGGAACTGAAACTTGAGGACCACAATCTCCGTCGAATGCAAACGACAAAGCCAATCGATGCCGCACAACGTTTGCAATTCGAATGTCGGGAACGTTTCCTTGTTCCCACTTTGCTTGAGTCTTGGCAACATCACCGGCCAGTTGCCGCCATCTCGCATCGCCAGTGGTTGCCAACGCCTCAAGTTGAGCCAACTCGCGCTGTTGATCGCGCGTCGGGGAAACGACGAGTGGCGGCGAGTTCCCGTATTTCAAGGCTCGGCCTTTTTCGGGCAAGTTATTGAAAAACGCGAACAGTTGGTAAAAGTCACGTTGAGTGATCGGGTCGTACTTGTGATTGTGGCAGCGGGCACACATTGCGGTTAGACCCAGCCAGACTGTCGACGTAGTTTCGACTCGATCGACCACATATTCCACGGCGTATTCTTCGGGGATGATGCCGCCTTCGGCGTTGCCGCGATGATTGCGATTAAAGCCCGTCGCGATCCGTTGCTCGAGTGTCGGATTGGTCAGCATGTCGCCAGCGATTTGTTCGATCGTAAACTGATCGAACGGTTGATTCGCATTGAACGCGTCGATGACCCAGTCTCGCCAGCGCCACATGATCCGTTCACCGTCGCTCTGATAGCCACTGGTGTCGGCATACCGAGCTCCGTTCAACCAGCGAACGGCCATTCGCTCACCATAGTGGGGCGAGGCAAGCAATCGATCGACAACTCGCTCATACGTGTCGGGCGACGTATCGGCCAGAAATTCGTTGACCTGATCGGGGGTTGGTGGCAGTCCGGTCAGGTCGAGAGTCACTCGACGCAGGAGTGTCGACTTTTCGGCGGGTGATGCGGCGGCCAGACCGGCCTGCTCGCGCTTGGCAGCGATGAAAGTGTCGAGCGGTGATTGTGACCATTCCTGCTCAAGAGTCTTAGGACACTTTGGCTGTACCGGCTTCACAAAGGACCAGTGCGCATCCCATTTCGCGCCCTGTTCGACCCAGCGTCGCAGCAATGACTTCTGTCGCGACGTCAGCGGGCGATCCAGGTCCTTGGGTGGCATCTGCACATCGAGGTCGGTGGACTCGATCCGAGCGATCAACTCGCTTTGATCAGGCCGGTTCGCCACAATCGCATGTCGGCCGTCGCCCAGATCGGCAAACGCTCCGGCTTCGGTATCGAAACGAAGGTTGCCTTTGCGCTGGTTTTGATCCGGACCGTGACATTGGAAACAGACGTCCGAAAGAATCGGTCGGATATCGCGATTGAATTGCACTCGTTCCGGCAGCGGATCGTCGGCGTGCGAAACTGTGGCGAATGCCAAGATCAGGCTGAAGGAAAAAACACAACATCGAATCGAGGATGACACAAGGATCCTCCCACAGGCGCCAGTTCGATTGTTTCGATCACTATCAGCTTACTTGGGCGCTCCGCATGTCGCCATTGCTTGCATGGCTGCGACGGTGGACGGTTGGATCGTGCCGACGATATCCATGACCGATTCGCAACCTTCCTCGATCAGCAGCGATTCCAGTTCGGCGACCAGGCTGGTTGCTCGAGTCGGATCGTAGAAGTTGGCGGTCCCAATCTGCACTGCCGTCGCACCGCAAATCAGAAACTCCATGACATCGTCGATCGACTGGATGCCACCAATCCCAATGATCGGCGTCTTGACCGCTTGAGCGACCTGCCACACGATTCGCAGGGCTAAAGGCTTGATGGCGGGTCCACTTAATCCTCCGATGCCATTTCCCAGAATAGGCTTGCGTTTACGCCAATTGACCGCCAGTCCCTGAAACGTATTGACCAATGACAGGGCGTCGGCGCCGGCTTCGCTGGCGGCCTGAGCGATCTCAACGACACTGGTGACATTGGGCGTCAACTTGGCAATGATCGGCAGATCGCACGCGTTGCGGACGGCAGAAACAACTTCGGCCGTCATCCGCGGGTTCGTTCCGTAATCGACGCCGCCGCTGACGTTGGGGCACGAGATATTCAGCTCCAGCCCGGCCAGTTGAGGAAACTGGTTCAGTTTCTCGGCCATTTGGACGAATTCGGCGGTATTTTTCCCCGCGATATTCGCGATGATCGATGTTCCCAGCCCCAACAATCCTTCCAAATGTTTGGCGATGAACGCGTCCAGGCCATCATTGTCAAGACCGATCGAGTTCAGCAGGCCGGACGAAGTTTCGACGGTCCGTGGCGGAGGATTTCCCGGCCGTGGCAGTGGCGTGACCGTTTTGGGAATGATGCCGCCCAGGCGAGCAAAATCGGCATAGGCGACCATCTCGCGAGCGTAGCCAAAGGTTCCTGACGCGACCAGGATGGGGTTCTTCAGTTGCAGACGATTCAGTTGAACATTCAAGCGGGGCACGCGGCGTACTCTCTGTCACAACCCCTCGCCCCGACATCAGCCTGCCGCCACATTGGCGAGCTGGTAACCAGGCGAATCGATTGTTCGCTCATCGTATCGTGCAAGGACTGTCCGCGACAACGACGACACTGGTGAGGGGCATCGCCACCGCTCAGTCAGGGGTGGACTTCACTGATTTCACCCGAACCGCGTGGGTAACCGAATGGTGGCCGCAGACGCCGTTAAAGACAGAATAAGACAACTGTCATATCGAACGTGTGAAATGCCAAGACGCGCGCCACGGGCGCGCATCTGAGTGTGTAGAAGAACATGTTCACCTGTCCCGGCCCCGTGCAGGCAGACAGCGACAAACGCCGTCAGACAATGACAGTGAACAGTCCCGTACGACGTCGTGAGATCGATGTGCCGCTGCGTACCAGACGCAGCAAGCCAATTAGATCACGCCGCCGTGTGTGCGGTAGGGAGTAGCAACGTCGGGCATATCCAGACCCCAGACGCGTTCCCAGATTTCCGGGATGTGCCGGTAACCTTCAGACACGAAGATCAACTGACGAGCACGAATGTCGGGGGATGAGGAATAGATTGGCACGATACAGCCAATCTGTCCCAAGCTTCCCGCCAGCAAGAGCATTGCAATGAACAGCCGATTCCGCATGATGGCCTCCGTGCCCGCCGTCGATTGACAGCCTCGTTCGCTCAATCGTGTCTCGACGATTGAGCGATTCGTCCTTGATGCGACCAACAGCCAAGCTGCTGGAGTGATGTCAGGTCTATCTCAGGTCGCTCGACACCACTCCAGACATCTGACGGAGACCATCACAACTGATGTTTCCGTATCAGGTTGGGCTGGATTGAGTATCGGGCTGCGTAACAATCTGTTCTGGTTCGGGGTTTCCATTTTGCTGGTGGACACCGGCTGCCTTGGCTGCCGCTTCCATCTCCAGCAATCGAACTTTCTCTTCCATCTCCTTGCCCGGCTTGAACGTCACCACAAACTTTTCGGCAACGAATACTTTCTCACCGGTACGCGGATTACGAGCCTTTCTAGCGGCTCGCTTCTTGACTTCGAAGACTCCAAAATTTCTCAGTTCAATTCGACCATCTTCAACCAGCGTTTTCACGATGGCATCGAATGTCTTCTGGACAATCTCTTTCGTCTTGAGCTGCGTCATTCCCAACGCTTCTGAAATCTCTTTGACGATTTCTTTCTTGGTCACAACCTGAGTCTCCCGAAGAATGCCAGCGCTGTCGCGTCGGTCAGAATTCGATGGTGCTGATGAGACTCAACTGTATTACCAAAAAAGACTTAATGTCAAGTCGATGAGTTCCGAAGAGCTGGATTCTTAACGAGAAAACTGTTCTCGGCAGGCCGATGCGCAGTCATCCCTTGCTCAGATTATCGGCATGGGAGAATCAGAACTTGCGGAAAAACTGATTCAACCGGCAAAGTTTTCCCGCCCCTCCAATTCGCAGCCGACGCAGATTCCGCGAATTGACGCAAAGCATTCCTGTGTAATGAAAAACAGGAATACTTTGGGGATTCGAGTCGGCTGGAAATCGGTTGGTGAATCGGGATTTCGCCGCCGAACTGTCAGATTTCCGAACGCACGATCAGTCGTCGACGGACACCAATAACCGCAACCTGAATTCGCGCAGAGATCGGTCCGAACTTCTGTGTCTGACTATGCTTGTAATCAATGACGAGCGTTGATGCGCGCCAACGCGGCGGCCACATGACGCTTGGCGTCACAGGTTTCCTGGATCACTTGCACGAAACGATCGGGGGTTGGAATCGCGCGCAGCAACATCAATGTATTGCCACCGGCACCGACCAATCGAATGTCACCAGTACGATAGAAGTCACGGCGCGAATCCGGATCGACGCTGATGCCGGTGACCTGCGTCAATTGCACGGCTTCGTGCAATCGGAACCCAAACGAATTGACGCGTTTCATCTGGCGATTCGTCAGCACATACCGCGTCCCAAAGACTTTCATCCACAGGTAAGTCGCGGCTGCCAATGGTGCTAACGGAAGTCCGAACAACAAGTTCGAGATTTTCATGCCCCAGATGCGAGTGGGAATACAGTCGAGCACGCGATGAATGAAGTCGCCAATCGACGTCTCGGCGATCGACGGATAGACCTCTTCAATCACGCTCTCGAAATTGGGGCTGACACCCGAAATGGCTTGCTGCTTTTGGGACAACATCATTTGGAATGAAGCTCTCTTCCACTCGCGATGGATAAACCGGGACGCGAAGAAGATAGCCATAACCACGGACGAACGCCAGTCGCGGAAGAGCCGACATCATCGTCATGGCGCGATCGTCAGTCTTGCGCAGCGAAAGAGCCGATCAGGCCGCTCGGCGTTGTGGTTTTGTCCCTGTTTGATCGAAGTTCGACCAGGCTCGCTCGGCCTGTTCCCAAGGGAATTGCGCGACTTTCGGCCGCGGCCAATTCATGAATGGCTGCGGACTGAACGCCGACGAATAATACGGCGAACTGGCTCGGCTCGCGATTTCCTGGGCTAAAACTGGCGCCAACACAAGCTTGGTCGGCCAGCCGGTCGTGACGTTTCCCGCACACAAGATTTGCACGCTTTCCGGCCGAGCCCCATTGCTGGTCGCACCTTCGGCTCGGTCTACGGTATAGGTCGACCATTCCGTCTGTGCGAAATCAATCCCTGGCAACACCAGCCGCAACTCGGCTTTTGCCCGTTCGATCAACGACCGCGAGTCGAGTTTCACGCCTTCTTCGGCAATCTGGCCGCCGACCTGCCAGACCATGCGACCATTTTGATCCGCTTCGGAAGTAATCGTCACTCGAGTCTTGGCACCGTCCAGACAGTGCCCGTTTAATGGGGGCAATGGGCCTCGAACCAGCACCATGTGCAAGGGCCGACGCTGCATGACATCGGTGCTCAATCCCGCCAAACGACGCAGGTGCGCATTTCCGGCGCCTGCAGTAAACACGACCTGCCGGGGATTCAATTCCAGCAGCTCACCATCCGTCGGCGAAGTCAGGCGCACTGCGGAGACTTCGCCCGGACTGTCCAGCTCAAATTCCAGCCCGTTTTCCGCATCAATCTGCAAGATGCGATCACGATATTGGGTCGCCAGGTCGGTGATGAAACTGCGCGGCGAAACGACCTGTTCTGCCAGCCGCGCCACCGAACCAAAGACTCTGTCGAGGGCCTCGGGACGTTGATCGGGCGGAACGCCTTCTGGCGTGACGTGCAGGCCGAATCGAGCCCCAAGCATCCCGGCACGCGAGGCCAGCGAATCAGTCTGCCACAAGTAGCAACAGGGAGACCGAAGCTGTGTTTTCGAGAGATCTGGTGTCGCTCGGCCAAGCAGCGAATCACGCCAGATCTGCGGCATTTCACGAATGTTCTTGGCTGACTTGGTCAGGATGCCAGTCAGACTGTATTTCAAACCGCCGTGGATGATTCCCTGCGAAGCCACCGTCTGACCCGCACCCAGCGAATTTGCTTCGAGCAACAGCACATGGTGCCCGTCGCGCGACAGGCGATCCAGCAGCCACAGTCCAGCGGCACCGCCGCCGAAAATCAAAGAATCCAGTCTCATCTCCGAGTCCCATCTTCCTTGAAGGGCCACGAGTATTCATTGCCGCTGGACCCGATTAAGTCGCGTGAATGACCGGCAAACCGATCGCGGGTCCAACCCTGATTCACGCACCCTCGTCCAGCGAATTGCACTCACAACATTATCCGAAAATTGCAAATCACGGAAGACGGATCAATCGACACGAAAGCGCCTTGAGCAGACGGACATCCTGTCTGAATTTTGCCGCCTCAAACAATTTCGGATTTCTGAAAGTTCTCGTAGAGAGTGCGTGTCGCACGGACGTGTCGCGTTGAAACACGGGTTAGACGCCCTGTATTCAGATTCACAGGACGCCAAACTTAACCTGGCTGCGTTCTACATGTTGAGAGAGTGGTCTCAAGTTGATAACCAGTGATCACGCGATGAGTTGATATCCAGTGATCACGCGATGAGTTGATATGATGTCATGCAGCAAGTTTCGGACACATTCTCGAATGCGTATTCGTCTGGCGAATCACGTTGTCGCCTTGATCATCCATCCATGCGAGGAAAAAAATGACTGCTGATCCCAAGACCGGATATGCGATCAACACAAATGAAACTCCCTGGCTGGAACGATTCAACGACAAGATCGGCTGCGCGCTGTTTCGCAAGGAATTGTACGAAGATCCTGACTCGGGAATGCTCATTCGCCTGGTGAAATACCCCAAAGGCATCATCAACCCGGGACACACTCATCCTTGCGGGCACGGCATGTTCGTGTTGGAAGGAACACTGGTGACTCATCGAGGCACCCACCCTCCGGGTTCATTCGTCTGGTTCCCCGAAGGCGAAGTCATGGAACATGGCGCCAGCGCCGACGGAGACGTCGTTGTGGTGTTTATCACCAACAAGTCATTCCATATCGACTACGTCTGAACCCACGAGCCAGTGCGGCATACGTCGCGATCAACGTCACGTTCCGCTCAGCCGTTCAATTTCGTGAATTCGAAAAAGGGAATCCGAATGAATGCGACTATCGAAGTCTTCGTCGGTGAAACGTTCATCATCGAGTGGTCATGCCACATGAGCCTGATTCCACGCATTGGCGACACGATCACGATCCCCTCAATGGAGAGCTTCGACGGAACGATCGTTGTCAATGGCGACAATTGCCTGATCGATGAAGCCCAGGTGACCAAGGTCACCTGGGAATTCGAAAATATCGGCGCGCCGACCTCGGTCAACCTCATTTGCCAGGCTCAGGCAATGAAGCTGCCCACCGAATGACCGGATGAAACGCGACTCGAACTGCAGGACAAATGGACTTTGACTGCTGCGGTGGTCCGCCGCGCATGAATTCGCGTTGGATCTCAGATGGACATTGGCATGTGCCTCAAAGGTTTTGCCGACATAACGCTTGCACTCTGATGGCGACCGGTGATTCGATGACCTCTCGCAAATCTATCGGCGATCGCAATCGTACGCTTCCGTTCAGGACTCTTTAATCCCGGCGGTAGTTTTCCTGGACGTCATTGACATTCATAGTTTTACTATTGTAAACTTACTTCAGTAAACGGATACCGTCTTCAACCGTGCCTGGAGAGATGTCATGTCCAAAACGCGACTGGGGCGCTTGCAGACGCGGATCATGCGTGTGTTGTGGGGTCGCCGCAAAGCGACCGCTCGCGAGATCACCGAAGATCTTTGCACACAGGAAGAAGTCGCTCATAGCACGGTGCAGACGCTGTTACGTCAGCTCGAAGAAAAAGGTTCGGTGGCCCACGACGTCGAGGAACGGACGTTTGTGTTTCGGCCGCTCGTCGAAGAGCAGTCCGTCGCCCAAAGTGCGACGCGGGAATTGATCGAACGGATCTTCGGTGGGGAAGCGGCTGGTTTAGTCGCCTATCTGCTGAAGGAAGAAAAGATCCCCAAAAAGGAACTCGAATCGATCAAGAAGCTGATCGATGAAAAGTCGTCTGGCGGACGCTAGCAGTCCGCCGGATTGAGAATCCTGCTTCATGCCTTCGCAAGGTTTGGCCGACCACAATCAGCGCACGGAGCGCCAGATCAGGTTTTGTCTCACCAGATCGGAAAGTGAGAACCCGCGATGATCAGTCTGCTCTCAAACATGACAGTCGATCGAATCTCGTTGGTGGCGGCGACGCTGGCCGTCAACCTGTTGCTGCAAACGACCCTGGTGCTGGTGGTGGGGTTGACCGCCGCTCATCTCATTCGAGCGCGTCGAGCCGCGTTGCAGTCGTGCGTGTTGCGCTCAACTCTCGCGGCAGTGCTGATCTGTCCTGTTGTATCGCAAGTCCTTTACGCCGTCGGAATTCCGGGCTTTCGCATTGAATTGCCACGACCGGTCGAGGCGCCGGATGCAGCCGTTCTCAACGAGAATCCGTCTCAAACTAACAACGTGGACGAGGGGCGCACGAATGATCAAGTGACGACAGACCGTTTTGCAACGAATCCGCAGGATTCGATTGCTGTTGATACGGCCATGAACGACGCCGGCACTATTGAACGGTCGGTCGATGCTCGGCTCGTTAACGAGAGTCGTAACTCAAATCAGGCGATGAGCGATTCGCAAGATTCCCCCGTGATTGAAACCAAGGCTGATCCCGTCGAACCGACTGCGCCAGCACGCGCTTCGTCTGCGGCCGACTCAACTGCCTCGGTTCATCATCAACGACCGTGGCTCTATCTGGTAATCGGCGTCCTCTGGATCGGCACGAGCAGTCTGTTTCTGCTGCGATTGGTAATGGCAAATCTGTTGATGGAACGACTTCGGCAGCGTGCGAACCTGGCTCCGCCCGATGTCATTCGCAACTGTCAGTTGATCTCCAGCCAGATGTCGGTGAAGGCCCCTCCGGTATTGACGAATGACCAATTGAGCAGTCCGTGTCTGCTCGGTTGGTGGCGGCCTGCGGTCATGATCCCGGCAAACCTACATCCGATCAGTTCAGACGTTTTGGCACACGAACTGGCCCATCTACTGCGCCGGGACTGTCTCTGGAGTTTCCTGGGACATCTGACGACGGCCTTGTTACCCTGGCAGCCGTTACTCTGGTTGTTGACCCGTCGAATGGAGCAAGCGGCCGATAATGTTTGCGACGACTATGTCGTCGCGCATAGTTTTGACCGTGCTTCGTATGCACGCGAACTGGTCACGATTGCCGAGCGTTTCCCAGCCTCATGGTCAACCACGACAGCCGCAGTCGGAATTGCTGAATTCCGTTCCTGCCTCGGTCTTCGCGTAGTACGGATTTTGGATAGCTCCAGAACGATCTCGCTGCGCACCGGCTCGCAGCACCTGTTGTTGACGCTTGCGGCGGCGCTCGCCGGGACCGCCGTTGCCGGGATGTTGGGTGCCGCGCGGTCCCAGCAGATCACGATCAACCAGGATGCGAATGCTGCAGACTCCGACACAGCCAATGAACAGGCTCAGCCGACGAAATCATCCCAGCCAGAAAACTCCGTTCCTGCCCAAAAAGACGGTAACGACCGCGTGAAAATCAGTGGCGTCGTGTTGAAGCCGGACGGCACTGTGGCGACAGGAGCGACCGTACGGTTGGGCGTCCCGATTGTAATCTGGTACGACACAACTCCTGACCAGCGCCCCGCCCAACCGTTGAGTACTGTCGCAACGGATGATCGGGGCCATTTTGAGTTTTCTGTCCGGCGTTCGTCACTGGAGGGTCCCAGGATCGACGAACATCAACAGCCACCACGAAAGTCGACTTGCGTCACCGCAGCTCTGGATGGATTCGGTGCCAACTGGATCGATCTGGAAAACGTTGAAGCCGATCAACCACTCACATTGAAGCTGGTCGACGATCGAATCGTCCAAGGTCAACTCGTCGATTTGGAAGGGAATCCGATTCGTCGGAATCCAGTCACAATCACGCGCGTGGATCGATTGAGAGACGAGTCGATCGCGCAAATCCTGCACTCAATCAGCATCGGATCAATCGGCTTCCTTTTTGGACAGCCCTTTCCCGCACGGCAATCGATCGGAATTTTTGAAGTTCGCCCGGCTCTGATTGGACTGCAAGAACAGCTCGTCACTGACGACGAAGGCCGGCTCGAGATTCGAGGTATTGGCAAAGAGCGACTGGTCCATTTATCCGTCGCTGGCGGCGAGCATGCGTATCGCATTGTCACGATCGCGAATAGAGACATGGAAACGGTTCAACCGATCAGCGGACCGATTCGACATTCGATCGATGAGCCGATCTATGGCTCACCATTCAAAGCGCCACTGCCTCCATCTCGTCCCATCACAGGAATCGTCGTCGACGCGGCCACCGGCACGCCTGTCGAAGGTGTCAGTATTGGCGTCTTCCGACGATTTCAAATGGAGTTGCGGCAATGCCTGCAGACTCGAACGGATAGTGCAGGCAAGTTCCGGTTGATGGGGGTTGAGAAAAAGGAAGACATCGATCTGCAAGTTATTCCGGCGGACGATCAGCCCTACTTTCGACAATCGATTACGGTCGACGAAACGCCAGGCATCGATCCAGTGTCGCTGAGAATCTCGTTGCAACCAGGCGTGTGGATTCGCGGTCGAGTGACAAACAAGCTGACGCACGAACCCATCAGCAATGTTCATGTCCACTACTACCCGCTGTATTCCAACACGTATGCCAAGGCTTTTCCGAATGTCGAACAACGTGATCGGATTGACGAAGACCATGAACAGTACCAATCGGATCAGGACGGCAATTATCGACTGCTGGGATTGCCCGGACCAGCACTGGTTGGTACGGAAAATCTGTCGTTGCTTTACCGCCACGAAGCGGAATTTGACGAAATCAAAGTCGCTCGCGACCCTGTCACGAAACAGTTTCTGGCGTTTGGAGCCATGAACGGATTCAGTCTCCATCGGGCATTCACCCTCCAGGAAATCGATCTCGATCCCACTGATCATACACCTCGCCTCGACATCCAACTTGATCCCGGCTATTCGGTGCGTTTGCGTCTGATTGATGAAGAAGGGGCTTCGGTGAAGGGGGCGACCGTCAGTGGAACTCGCTGGAACTTGCCAAAAAGGGATGCCAACGACGAAGTCGTGACGGTCTTGAATGTCGGTCCGGACGAAAAGCGTACGGTCTACGCCTATCACAGGGAACGAGACATTGGACTGATCATCAGCCTCGAACCACCTTTTGACACCGATATCGAGCGAACATTCGTATTAAGGCCGCTGGCCAAGGTCCGAGGCCGGCTGACAGATGCCGGTCAGCCGATCCACGCACATCGCGTCGATGCGGGGTACGAGTATGAGCCAGGCAAGACTCTACAAATCATTGGCGCTGTGCAAGCGGAAGCCGATGGTCAATTCGAATTAACAGTGCTTCCGGGTCATTCCTATAAGATCCACGCGGCATGGGGCGGCATGCCAAGTTTCTATGGTCAATTAAAAGAAAGACTCACGTTCGAGCCGGGCGAAATCAAAGATCTAGGCGTTTTAGAATTGCGCGACCGCGAGTTTGTTCCACTGCAGCCAATTCGTTCAATCTTGAGGGAACCGAAGAATCCCTGAACAAATCTGGTTCCAAAAAATATCAGACATCAGACGGAGCAAGATTGTTTGAAAGAAAGTTTCACACAATTCCAACGAATGTGTAAGGTCGTCCAGGTAACGTTGTTGAGGTGAGCGGATGTGGGTGAAATGGAGCACGAATTCTCTTCGACTCGTGGTCTCGATCTGACCAAGTCTTTGCATCTTGCGTCCGTACGAATTTGAAGTCGGTCAGGTCTACGTGTCTTCGCCCATAACGCTCGGTACCTGTCGAGAACAAAAGGGAGAAACCGATGTCTGTCGTCCTCAATCCTGGATTCGACGGTGGTCTAAAAGAAAGTCCCTGGATCCACGTGGGCCAACGACGCCCGTTATCGGCTTCGATGGTCGCCCTGGCCTTGATTCTCACCTCAGGGTGGTTGAATGCAGACGACGTCTCGCCCGCCGACGTTAAAAACGGCGTGCCTCAGAATCGGTTGGAAGCGCCCAAGAGCGACGAGGTCGTTGTCACGGGCATTGTTCTGAAAGCGGATGGCACTCCCGCCGCTGGTGCCACGATTCGGTCTGCGGCTCCAGTGACGCAAATGCTGGAACGTCGTCTGGGCCGTCCATTCGTTTCGAAGATGGTTGAAACTGTCGCCGACGATCATGGTCAATTCACGATTTCCGTAAGCAAGACACCGTATCGAGGGCTGGGGGATCTGGAACCGCAGTGGTTGGATCAATGGAAAGCGACGGTCATCGCCGCGACGCTGACAGGATTCGGGCCGGCATGGATTGAATATGCCGACATCCCGTCGGACAAGCCTTTGACGCTGCAACTGGTGGAAGACCTGCCGATCCGTGGTCAGGTTGTCGATCTGGAGGGCAATCCGTACCGTGGCACCGCGATTCGCGTTGTGCAACTGCAACAGTCGAGAGATGGCAATCTTGACCGCGTCTTATTGGACAATCCACAGGTTCGGCGTCCGTTGGTTCTGAATCAGCCGATTGGAGTGCGGCGGAATTTTGGCTTACGTGAGATCGACCCCAGACTGATTGGACTGCATGAACGCATCATCACCAATGACGAAGGTGTATTTCAGATTCAGAATGTCGGCAAAGAGCGGCTGATTCACCTCGATTTCGTGGGCGGCGATGTCTCTTATCGAACTGCCGTCGTTGTCAGCCGTGATACCAAACCACTCATCCAGGCACGCATTGCTGAATTGCCTGGAGCCCCCCCACCGGAACCGATCTATGGTGCCGATTTCAAGCTCGCCATCTCACCGTCACGGCCGATTGAAGGAACCGTCGTCGATGCGAAGACGGAAAAACCCTTAGCGGGATTTTCCGTTGAGATCAGTTCGGGCGGTCAACTGAGACCCGTTCGACACGTCATGCGAGCCACCACCGATTCCGCCGGACGTTTTCGGCTGCTGGGTCTATCGAAGGACCAACCGCTTCGGAATCGAATCGTCGCGTTCCCGCCGAAAGAGGAACCCTATTTCCCGCGCACGATGGCCATTCCCGAGACCCCTGGGCTTGATCCGATCGAAATCAAAATCGAGGTCCATCGGGGAATCTGGATCAAGGGGCAGGTCACCAACGGAGAGACACATCAGCCAATCAGTGGTCTGCGCGTCCACTACTACCCTTACCAGTCGAATGACTCTGCACGATCCATTCCCGCGTTCCAGGCACGCAATCGCCAGGAAGGAGACCACGATCTGTACGCGACTGGCAGCGACGGCTCCTATCAAGTTGTCGGATTGCCGGGTCAGGGCGTGGTTGCAGTCGAAAACGAGTTGCTGCGATTTGTGACGGGCGTTGGTTTTGACCAGATTGCCGCCGGGCGAAACCTGAACGGGTTGGCGATCACTCAACAACTCAGGGGCCCTTCCACCGACCAGACATTTGTCATCCGCGACGTCAATCCGGGTGCGGACGATCAGGAAGCTCATCTGGACCTGGAGGTCGAGCCGGGTGTTTCCACTCGGATTCGTGTCGTCGATCGAGAGGGTCAGGCAGTGCCCGGGACGGGGGTCTTCGGTGCAGGGGTCACTTACATGGCCAGCAAGGCTGATGGTTCGGACGACGCCATTGCGATCATTGAGCATCTGAATCCGAACGGAAAACACCAGATGCAGGCACACCACCGCGACCGTCGGCTGGGACTGAGTTTTCAGATCGAACCACCTTATGATCGCGTCATCACGATTGTGATTGAACCACTAGCCGTCGTGAAGGGCCGTCTGCTGGAAGCCGGCGAGCCACTGGCACGTACCATCATCATGCCTGCATACAAGCGGACCGATACTTCCGGACAGATGCTTCCGGGAATTGCCACTAGTGGGTCCTTCGTCACGAACGCGTCGGGCGCTTTTGAATGCCAACTGATCCCAGGCTTCGAGTATCAAATCCGCGCTCGCGGACCGGGCGCGCCCTTCAATGCCGGACTGCTGGCCGAAGACTTGAAACTCAAGGCGGGTGAAACGGTCGATCTGGGCGATTTTGAATTGACCCAGGAGGGATTCCGACCGGTGAAGAAAGAAAAACAGACCGAATGAGCGTTCGCTTCTCAGAATGAGTTGATCGATTGTCATCGTTCCTGCCAGGAGCGAAGTCATGCCTGCGACCGAACGAATCTGGACACGATGGACGCCGAACGCTGCCCAGCCGTGGAATCTGCGGCGCGTCGTTCATCTACATCGGCGCGTCGGTTTCGCCGCGAACTGGTCCACTTTGCAGCGGGATTTGCGGGATAGTCCCGATTCGGCCATCGATCGCCTGTTGAATCCATCATCGCCGCGCGCGGGTAGCGCGACACCTGCAGAGTCGAGCACCAACAGTTCCTCTCCTACCAGCACAACGTCGGCCGCGGATTCTGGAAGCGAATTTGAATCGATGGCGGATGTCATCGGAAACGCCGCGGTCGGATCAGACAACAGTACTCGTCTGAAGGCGTGGTGGTTGTATCGCATGTTGCTCACGCCAGATCCGCTCGGGGAACGGCTGGCGCTGATGTGGCACAATCACTTCGCCACCAGCAATCTGAAGGTCAGCAATCTGACCATGATGCGAAGGCAAAACGAATTGTTCCGCGAGTTTGCTCGCAGGCCGTTCGGCGATCTGTTGCACCACATCGCCAAAGATCCGGCAACGCTGGTCTGGTTGGATGCCGACGCGAATCGCAAGGAACATCCCAACGAAAACCTGGCGCGCGAGATCATGGAGCTGTTTACTCTGGGAGTGGGCAATTACTCCGAAACCGATGTCCGCGAGGCGGCGCGTGCGTTGACCGGATGGACGGTCAAAGACAACAAGTTCCGTGAAGTGGCTCAGTATCACGACAACGACCCGAAAACCCTGTTCGAGAAAACGGGCAACTGGACGGGCGACGATCTGGTTCAGATGTTGCTGGATCATCCCGCGACGTCAAAACGGCTGGCCGCACGATTGTGCGGTTTGTTGATGGGAGAAAAGGCCGTCAGCGAAGCGGCTCTGCAAGAACTCGCAAGGTTTCTACGCGACAACAGTCTCGACATCGGTAAGGGAATCGAAACAATCGTTCGCAGCGAATTGTTCTTTGCCGATCAAAACATCGGAAACCGAGTCACCAGCCCGATCGAATTCGTCATCAGTGCGATCCGTTCGCTCGAACGAACAAGCCCGTTGCCCAGCACGCTCTTGCTGGCGGAAACGACGACGGGATTGGGACAGGATCTGTTCTATCCACCCAATGTGTTCGGCTGGCCCGGCGGGCGGAGCTGGCTGACGACGCGGTCCCTGATCAGTCGAGCGAATTTCGCGGCGGCATTGGTCGATGGCTCGCTCTTCAAGCCGACGCTGCCATTTGACATCGAAAAACTGGCGGCGCGCTACGACTTCGCCAAGGATCGAATTCCCGAATTCCTGGGCGGTCTACTGGGTGGGATGGGTGCGTCGTCACCATTCGTCGACCAGCTGGTGTCTCATCTGCAAGCACCAAATCCCCGTTCACCGTCAGAAGTGGTCGTTGCGTTCCTCACAGCCCCGATCTCATTGCTTGGTTGAAATACTCGTTCCCCTGAGGTCAACACATGACTCATCAGTTCAATCGTCGCGAGTGGATGAAAGCCGCTTCGTTAATTGCGTTGGCTCCATCCGTACCCCAGTTCTTGCGCAGTTCTTTAACGGCAGCAGAGAGCACTTCGGGCGGGCGTATTCTCGTCGTGATTCAATTAGACGGTGGCAACGATGGAATTAATACCGTCGTACCTTATGCCGACGAAGGGTATGCCAAGCATCGCACCGCACTAAAACTGGCAACCGATTCTCTGGTCAAATTGAACGATCAGATTGGCCTGCATCCCGCACTCAAACCACTCAATGAGTTATTGGACGACCGTCGATTGGCGATTGTTCAAGGTGTGGGATATCCCAATCCGAATCGCTCGCACGACGTCAGCATGGCGATCTGGCAGACGGCGCGGATGGACCCCGCCGACCATGCCTCATTCGGTTGGATTGGCCGCGCACTGGATCAAGATCCAGCCCCAACTGAGAGCGCGTCACGAGCAATGTTGATCGGCGACCGATCTGTTCCGCAAACACTCGTCAGCCGCAAGTCTTCGTTCGCGGTGCTGGATCGAATGACCGACTTGCAACCAAGCTCGCCGTTGGCGAATGCCGCGACAAAGAGTCAGGCCAAAGCGGATGACGACGATCTGACCGCCTTCGTCCAACGCACGACGTTGGACGCGTATGCCGCCTCTGACCGGCTGACCGAGATTGCGGCGAAGGGCGACGGCAATTCGTCACCCTATCCAGGCTCGACGCTGGCCCGAAGGCTCAAAATGATCAGCCAATTGATTAGAGCGGGATTTGAAACTTCGGTTTACTATGCGGTTCAAGGCGGTTACGACACGCACTCACAGCAGCGACAGGCGCACAGCGGTTTGTTGAACGAACTTTCGAGTTCGCTGAAAGCTTTTTTGAACGACCTCAAGGCGTCGTCGTTGGATGATCGCGTCGTCGTGCTGTGCTTCAGCGAATTCGGTCGACGCGTCGGCGAGAACAGTTCATTCGGAACGGATCACGGGACAGCCGGTCCGGTTCTGATCGCCGGTGCCCCGGTCAAATCCGGGCTCTACGGAACAACACCCAGTTTACTCGACCTGGAGGACGACGATCTGAAATCACACGTCGATTTCCGGCAGGTGTACGCGACGCTGCTTGACCGCTGGTTGCAGGTCAATTCAGAATCAATCCTCGCAGACACTTATCAGCCGCTCGACTTTCTGTAACCGACTGTTCACAGATCCCGATCGATATGGGCGACATCATGGAATATGAATTTCCATCGGGCAATCCTGTCTTCGTACCCGGTGTCAGCCAAATCACTTGGCTGGCGCATGTCGGAATGTCCGCGATTCTGGTTGCATCCATCATCGTGATAGTTCGCCGTTGTCGGCGGAAGGTATCTGTTAGAGACATTGGCATCTGGTTTTGATTGCCGAAGAAATCCTGCTCCGCTTGATGTTTCACGACGCGGACGAGACCAGCAAAATTATTGTCGCCACCTATTATGTAGGGATGCTCCTGATCACAGTCTTGGCAATGACAATCACAACATTCAGATGGATTACGACTCCGGAATATCGCATTGGATTTGGGTTGCTCGTGATTGGCGGTATCGCCGTTGTGTCCATTCTGCCCGCGATTCAACAATCGAGAGAGGCCGCGCGGCGCATTGGATGCAAGAACAATTTGAAGCAGATTTATCTGGCGATGAGCAATTACCTCGATACTCATCAGAGACTGCCTTACGCCGGGCAAGTGACGGATGACGGTCAGATTTGTGGCAGTTGGCGGACGTCGATCTTGCCATATGTCGATGCTGCTCCCTGGAACGACTTATACCATTTCAATCAACCATGGAATTCTCCGTTTAATCGACTGGTCTACAATCGATGTCCACCCATGTATCATTGTCTTTCGCACACTGCAGAGCCAAGGTACACAGACTATGCAATGCTCTGCGGGCCGGGGACGGTCGGCGGGAACGGAATGACCCAGCTCGATTTCGGCGACATCACCGACGGGAAGTCGAACACGCTGCTGGTTGTCGAAGCCTGCGGAACACAGATTATCTGGACGCAGCCAAAAGATGTCGACGTCGCTAACGCATCACTCGGCATCAACTTGCCTGGAAACCAGCCCGGCCAATCGCGTGCCGTCGTGTCGTCATACCATGTTGGCGGAGCACACGTTGTCCTGTGCGACGGAACAGTTCGGTATGTCAGCAACAATATCGATAAGAAACTGTTGAAGTCGTTGACAACTATCCAGGGGAACGACGCTGTACCAGCCGAGTGGTGAGAGAGAAGAATCAAGTTTTGCGATCAGGAATCGATCAGCCAACCAGTTGGATAGGACGTCGCAGGAAAGCGTTCCTGCGCTTCAGCGAGCATTTCGGCCCACTCGCTCGGTTGATATCGATCTGACAAATGAAACAGCACCAACTTCTCCGCATCCGCTTGTTTCGCCAGTTCGGCGGTCAACACGGTTGTCATATGGAAATTCTTCCGCGCGAGTTCCAGGTCTGAGTGGCGATACTGACCTTCGCAGACAATCGTCCTACAGCCCTTGAGCGTTACCGCCAGTTCGGCGATCGAAGCTTCGTCGAGCAAAAAGTCGGTCAGATACGCGATGGAATCGCCGGGAGTTTCGACGATCAACTGCTCGCGAAGCCCGGCTGCGGGGTATGTTGCTCCGTCGATGACGACCGATTCGGTTGTGTCACATTCCTCTTTGAGAACCTTCATCCACGGTCCGGGTCGCAGGCCGATTTCTGCGAGGCGTTTCGTGTCGATGTTACTGCGGGGCTTCTCGCGCACGACATAAGCGATCGTCGGCGTCCGATGGTTCATGGTGTAGGCGTTGACGACGTAGTTCGATCGGTCAATCAGGACCGTTTTTCTGGCGCTGTCACCCTCGTCATGCGCGGCCACAAAGGCTTCGGACAGTTCGAAACGTCTGGTTACCAAACGGTGCGGCTCGATGTCCGTCACCCACCATGTCCCAATCATGTCGGAATGCAGATTCCAAAGGAAACCCTGGAAACGATGCTGCAAGATTGTGCTCGTCTCTGGCGGTCCCCAAATCTGGTTGGGCTTATTGACGCGGTTGAAGACGCCGCGAAAGTAGTAATCGAAACCGGCAACATGATCCATATGCAGGTGCGAGAACAAAAGATGGTCGATCGACTGAATCTCGGAGAAGGGCACTGAGTTCAAACATCCGTCACCGCAATCAAACAACAGTCGCTCGATGGACTGTCCGGAATCGATGCGAACGAACAAGGCGTTGTCACGCCCTGGCAATCCCAGTACATCGAACGAAATGGTCATGATTGTTGATCACGAGCTTTGAAACACGGAAGTAAAGATATTGAACGCAAAATACGGTGTCATTTGTGATACGAATGACTCCGCCTGATTCAGGTGCTCGACAATCCAAAGCCATTCTGTGCGAGACACACTCGTTCGCAGACACAAGTTTACAGAGTTTGGTTCGATGCTGGCGCGCCATGATTGGCAGAGTTTTCCACTGGTGAAGGATCTGAAATGGCCGGCCAATCAACTTGGAAAACCGGCATCGTGAGTGCCTTGTGCTGAAAGCAGTTACGCCAAACGGAAGGAAGTCCCATTTATTTCACCAATCGTTTCAATCGCACCATTTGGAACAAAAGTCCTAGCGACACCCAATCGGGTCGATATTGGAAGTGGTTTGTCCCACACTCATGGTCAGGGACCGTCTGGAAGGAGTCTTGGCGATGACAAGGAATGTGTTGTCTCTGGCAATCCTGGCCATTGTTGGGTTTGGAGCGCATCAGGCACATGCGGCAGGGTACTTCATCGGCCGCGATCATTACCTGCCCGGTTGCCGTCCGATCGGCCATCATGTGTGCTGTCAGGTCTATCGACCTCCTTACATTGACAACACGCATCTGACCCACCGACGGTACAATCCACCTCAGGGCACGTACCAGGTGTCCGCCCCACCAGCCAACATGTTGCAGATCAAGTGATCGTGTCGCGACAGTGGTTGACCAGCCCATCGTCACAGACTGCTGCCCAAAGAATTGGAACCTGGCATTCCCTGACGAGTGCGGGTCGCACGGCCGTGTCGCGTTGAAACATGGGTTAGACTCTATCGGTCTAGGCTCGCGGGACGCCACACTTAAACTGGATGCGCTCTAGTGGTTCAGCTTCAAAGCCTTGGCTGAACCGTCGACAGTCTTGGCTCCGACGGGCTTTGAAACGTGGTCCGCTTTGCGGCGAGCGATCTGTTGTTCGCGTTTCTGAGCTTCTTTTTCCCGTTTAGCGATGCGCGCCGATTGGATGCGTTCCATCCGTCGCTGTTCCGCCACGAATTCACGCTGCAGGGTGTGCTGGTATTCAATTTGCAACACCTGTTGCTGATGATGTTGCTGCCACAACTGCTGCTGCATTAGCTCGGGCGACCAGCCTGGTCGGCACAACAAGTCGTCATCGTCATAGCCCCAGACAATTCCACTTGATCCGGCCATGAGAGCAATCGCCGTGAATGTGGTTTTCCTGTGAAACATCTGGCGTCTCCTGGAGACAGACGGCGGAGGAGAAGGGGGTCTCAGCGGACGATTGAAGTCAGGCACGCACCTCACACTGAAGTGTCAGATGCTGCTGGCCGCTGCAGGTTACACAGTTTTTTCAGAAACAGACTGCAAGAAGAGATGAAATGTCTTTACACTGTTGTTGTGGTTCCACTGTGTTCAAACAGTCGATCGTTTCGTGTCTCGTCAGGAGTTACTTCATGTCTCACTCCTTGCGCCGTCATCGGTTGATCAGTTCTTTCTTCGCGGTTGTTGTGGCCACATGGGCCACACTGATGATTCAGGCCAGCTTTGGCGCTGAGGAAGCGGGGTCCACATCTCATGCGAAAGGGCAAGGCGAGAACAAAGAGCTCGATGCGGCGCTTGTCACGAAACTGCGTGATCTCGCCAAAGCAAGAGTCCAAAACATCAAGCTGGGTTTGAAAGAAACTGACAGTTCCGCGATTCACGTTGTCAAAAGCCCCCTGCAGACCTATACCGACGAACCACTGTGCATCGATTCCGGAACCGTCTGGGTGTGGACGAACAAAGAGAATGGCCGACCGCTGGCTCTGTGCAAGGTGGAACACTACGACGTGACACGCATTCCTCGCGCGGGCGATTGGCTCTACTGCTTCGCATCCTTGTCACCCAAACTGATCCAGGCCGAATGGCAGGATGGCCACACGTGGGCGTCGAGCAAACCGGGAGCCGTTTATCGCGATATCCCGAACGCTCCCGCCCCCGGCGATACATCGGCCAAGCGACTGCGTCAGATGAAGCAGATGATGCAAACATTCTCAGGCAGCTTCGAGCTGAACGACAAACGCGAAGAGCTGCGGTTGCTCGCACAGCCACTGTTGCGCTATTCCGATGACACCGCGGGTGTAGTTGACGGAGCGTTGTTCACGGCCACGATGAACGGCACGAACCCGACCGCGATGTTTCTGATCGAGTTGCAGCAGGATGGCAACTATCAAAAGTGGCGATTTGCCGTCGCCGCCATGACCGACGGCGGCGTGATGGTTAAATATGATGGCGTCGAAGTCATGAAAAAGAACGCCAACTATGCACCGGGCCGCGATTTTGAAACCTGGACTTATTTCTTCGAAGCCAAAAACCGTTCAGCGAATCGACCAGGTCAATGAAAGCTGAAGAAGGTGGACACCAGGCGGGCGCGGCACGTCGCCGCAGCGTGCGATGGCATCTGGCAGTCTTATCGAGCGTTACCACGGTCGTTTTCGCATGGACTGCTTTGGATGCGGGGATCACAGGAGACCTCCACTGTGTTGCCACTGCCATTTTCGATGATCCAACGGGGATGTATGCAACGAATTTGCAGCACAGTGCCAGTTTCCACACGAGACTCATGTTGGGAATTGCGGCCATCCTGCTGTGGATAGGGGCCATCGTGCTTGGAGTCTGGCGAGATCAAGCATTGTTTGGAACGCTGCTACACAGCAGCACTGGAGGAATCGCACCAAGTTCCTACCTGGCGCTGCTCTGGGGAACATCTGCCATCTGGGCGGCTCTAATGATCGTCCTCGTCCCACCCTTCTCCCAAGCTGCACTCTATTGGCGAGTGACCTCACTGACTCCACAGATTCAATTACTGTCGCGGCAGATCTTGAAAGAATGGCCGACGGAATTGGTGGAAGTCGCCGGCATCGGAGAATTGTATCCTGCGCCGTCGAAACCGAACCGACGCGTGTACATTCTCAAGTCTCACAAAGACTCCGATTTCAGGGAGTCGATCGGAATTGGAATCGATCGAAATGAATCAGGTTCATGTCTCCCATCGAATTATCATCGTTTGACGTCCGTGGTCGGGGTCGTTGCGTATTGTGTCTTAAGGACGCATCGCAGTTGCCAGACGAAGCGTGGCTGATCGAAGAGAAAATCGACTGGAACAATCGAAAGAAATTGTCGGAAGGAGTTTACTTGGTCTGCCTGCGTTGAACCGCAAGGAGCGTCTGCAAGAAACGAAGCCACCGTGAAGGTGTATCGATTGTGTTCGTCAATTGCAGAGACCTCTAAGAGAGGTTCCGGATCAGGCTAGAACCTGAACTCCAGCGAGAAATTCAACCCCTGTGCCCAGAAGTCGGTGGTGCGCAGATTCAGTTCTGGACGGGCCGAACCGACGAGCGAAGCGGGGAAGTTGTTACTGATGGCGGACGCCTGGCTGGGATTGATGACTCGGTCGAGTTGATCACCGGGTCGTGCGACAGAACTGAGATACAGAAATGAATAACCCACGATAATGCTGGCCCAGGGGCGTAGCCGGATTCCCAGATTCAAATTGAATTCGGGCATCACGGCAAAATTGCCTTGTGAGGTTGAACCCAGATTGGTTGGTTGCGATAGATAGGAACCGGGCGCAGACGCAAAGCCTCCGCCGATATTGGTAAAGGTGCCGCCGCTGACATTGACCGATTCGAAGCTGCCACCCACTGCCAGCTTGGTCGTAGCATTCACAAAGATCAGCGGAGAATCGAAGCTGGCGCGCAGCCCAAGTTGCCCACCGTAGAAGTTGTTGTTCGTGTTGAACTGGTCAAACGTGCGAAAGAACGCAGGCGGGTTGGGAAAGACGTTGGGACTGTCGGTCGAGAAATTCAATCCCTCTTGCAGGTTTGCATAGCGAAAGCCTCCCAGCCATTCGACGCGCACTCCATCGCCATTCAGCACATTGTGCATCAGGTTAAAGTCGGCCCCTTGTAGGAAGCTTTTCGACGTCAATACTGCGGTCCCGGCAAACGATCCGGGCAGCGCAATCGGAGTGGAGTCTTCGCTGTTAGTGACGGGGTTGAAGAATGGAAACGCCAGCAAGCCGGAACCATTGCTGCCATCGGAAAAGACGCCCTGTGACACGTACGATTTTGCCAGCGAAAAGTAAGCGGCTTCGAAACCCCAGGTCCGTGCGGAGTCGAACGAAAAGCCGAATGTGAAACGCGCACCGCCTTTGGCCGGTGGCCCCAGGGTCTGATCACCAATCAGTACCGCTGTACCCGGTTGTCCAATGGCGCCGGGAATACTGTCGCTCGGGTCGCCCAGGGTAACAATCGGGATCGGGATTGAACTTCCTTTTGACCACCAGTAAAGCGCTTCGCCTTTGAACCAGATCAATGGTAACGGCGGTTCGTCGGCAGCAAAGACAAGCGGTGCCGCCGAGGGGATCTGAAAAACGCGACCACGGTTGAGCGTCGAACCTGATCGCGAAGTCTTGCGCGTACCAAGGTCGGTGTTGGAAAATGTCTCGACCGATTCGTCTTCGCCAGAACCAGAGAAGAGATTCGAAGGTGCGGGAATGGTCGGCAGCGGTTCTTCGGAATGGCCAGGGGTAAATCCTGGCGGACCAATAGGCGTCTGCGCCCGGACGCTGGCAACGTTGGCCAGAATCAGACAGGTGACCCAAACAACGAGTGATCTCATGATGGATTCTCATTCTCACAATGGACGCTGGCGATCTTGACCGGTCCGGGTCACTCGATCAGACACCTCATTCAACGAATGACAGTAGGCGCGGGAGGGACCGTGGAGATCGATTCTGCCAGCGTCAGTTTGCTGTGCATCTCGTCGAGTAGTTGTCTGGCCAGTTCATCACGCGGTTCGCGGCGAACAACGTCTTCCAATTGCTCGATCGATTGTTTGACGAAGCCCAGATAGCCGAAATGGTATGCGGCCAGGAATCGCAGCGCGGGATCGTTCGGCTTGCTGTTGATGGCGTTTTCGAGAGCTCGCAACTGGTGCGTATAATCGATCGCCTTTCCGTACATCGTTTGATATCGAGTGACAACGGTGCCCCACTCGGACTGTGGCAGTTGACGCATTGCGGCTTGAACGGCGCCGGCCGCTTCATCATATATGCCGATTGCGAACAGAGCGTGACTGAGCTGCAGGACCAGGGCAGGATTCTGCGGGTCGTCGACGATCGCGTGTCGCCACGACCAGGCCGCCCGGTCGTAGTTGCCGGCTTTAAAGGCAGACGTTCCCCGATCGGCGAATTCGCGCGATCGAGATGCCGCCGCCGCAGCCTCGTCTGACGATGTTGCTGACGCTGTGATGACCGAACGCGGAGCAGAATCGATATTGGAGGTCGCGCTGCCTGTCGTCGCAGACGACTCCGAATTCGCGATCGTCGTTGTGCCACTCGTCGGCGAACTGCTGACGTATCCCGGCGCGGGATAGGCATAGACAGGGACGGCATAACCGTACGCCGGATAACCATACGAATATCCGCTCGACAAACCGTATCCCAAGCCAAGTCCGACTCCCGAGCCCGCTCCATATCCATAGTAGGGATAGCCCCAGGCATAACCGGGATATCCCCAGCGGTACCCTCGATAACCACCCCAGTGACCGGAATAGCCGCGGTAGGACGGGCCATATGGTCGCGCAACTCCACCGACTCGACCAACCGGTCCACCCCCAAAGTGGGCAACAGCACCTCCCCCACCGCCGCCATGTCCTCCTCGAGCCAGTACGAGCGCTGGTTGAAGGAGCGAGGTAATGACCAGGATTGAGGTCGCGATTGCGGATGTTCGCGGCATGATCTTCATTCCTTTGCGGACCGCCGTTTGATTCCGTGTTCGATTTCTCTGTCATCGGCAAATGTTGCCGCTGTGCTCACCCAGAGATCCGGAGGGATTGCGGACGATTGAATTCGATGAACTTAGCATCGGCCGGATCAAGGCTGACGAAGAACTGGTAACGCTGAAAGGTTCCACAGGTACTGAACATGACGCGGTCATGAAATCGTGGATGTATCGATTTTGGTTCGATGAGGGAATGTGAATTTCCCCTGCGTCACCTTTGAATGCAGTACCTTTCCAAGAATTAACGGGCACGGACGTCAGGCGCCACCACTTTTTCGTGCGCCAACAAACACCCATCGTTTTTTTGTCATCTGGCATTCGTTTGTCGACATTCTGACTGACTTTGGTGATGATGAGGCTGGGTCTGGGCAAGGCGGTGAAACCGGCGAATCAAGGCGATTCAGATCATGTGGCGCGGCATCTTTGCATTGTTCTTCCGCTCGTTACGCGGCGATGCCCGATCGGTCTGGATCTCTCTGACCTGGATGTTTTTACTGTTGGTCATCTATGCGTCGATGGCGAGTGCCCAGATCCAGAGCATTTATCGCGGTGCACCAGGTCTGTTGTTCTTCAACTACGTGATCTACACGAACGCAGTCATCATCTCTCTGCTGGGCATCAGCTATTTTTCGAGTGTGATCACGGAAGAGAAAGAGGAAGACACGCTGGGATTGATGACGATGGCCGGCATCAGCCCGATCGGCATCCTGCTGGGGAAATCGACGACACGTCTGTTTCAGGTGTTGTTGCTGCTGGCGGTTCAATATCCATTTACTTTGCTGGCGATCACATTGGGTGGCCTGGTCCCGAACCAGATCTATGCCGCGTATCTTGCCGAGTTCGCGTTTACGGTGATGCTCGCGAACATGGGCCTGTTTTGTTCGGTCATTTGCAAACGCAATCGCGATTCTGCGGCGATGACGACCTTGTTAATGATCACGTATGTCTTTGCGCCGCTGTTCGCGCTCGGCGGGTACGAATTCCTGCGACAGGGACCGGGCAATATCGATCCTCGCTGGATCGTACTGGCCCCTTACTTGATGCCACCTCTCGAGTGGTTATCACGGACCAGCATCTTTGGTGAACTGTACAAGATCACCGAGACCGGTGATCCGCTGGCGATGACCCCACAATTGATCTCTAACACGCTTTGCGGAATCGGTCTGTTCTTCCTGTCGTGGCTACTGTTCGGATTGATCTCACAGGAACCAGCATCGGAGTCGACGACACGCGCACTGATACCGCGACGAACCGGACGGCTGTGGCTGTTCAGCGCGGGGCGAGCCTGGAATTCGGCACTGGCTTGGAAAGACTTTCATTTCATCTCGGGGGGCTGGTTTGGGTTTCTGATGCGTTGTGGCCTGTACACGGGCTTGTACTGGTTGTCTTATGCCGCTTGTTATCCGTGGTACGACCCAACAGGATCGACGATGGTTCGCTGGCACGATGTGACGTGGGGCTTTCAATTCTTTGTGGTGCCGCTGGTCACGGTTGATTGTGCCTTGGTTGCCGCTCGGTTGTTTCACGAAGAAATCCGCTATCAGACGTTATCGGCATTGTTGATGCTGCCGCGCAGTGTCCCCAACCTCGTCTATACCAAACTGGCCGGTTGTGTCTTCGCGTTGTTACCAGGGATGGTCGCACTGGTTGTTGCATTTACCGCATTGTCGGAATCAAAGAGCGCTTTGGTGGAAATGATCGATGAACCGGCAGCGTGGTGGTTCGTGGCAAATCTCTTCCTGATCGTACATTTGAGTGCCCTGTTTTCGTTGTATCTGCGCTGGGGAGCATTCGCGATGGCTCTGGCGGTGACCATCGGAGGGATGACGGCATCAATGGTGCTGATCGAAACGATGATGTTCACCGTCGGCTTTGCCCGGATGAACCACGACACGATTCTGGGACTGATGATCCTGCCCATCATTCTGGTCTGCGTGGCTTGCCACCTTGTCGCTCTCTTGCGGGTGCCTGCACTCGGTGAAAAATAGAGTCATTGGGCCGTGCCGCCTGTCTGACTGATGACATGAAACGAGAATCTGGAATGACCTCAGCCGATCGATCTCTTCATTCGCCATTTGAGCTACCGCCGCCAATCGTCTCGCGTCGTGATATGTTGTCACGCTGCGGCATGGGGTTTGGCATGGTCGGCCTGGCCGGATTGCTGGCCGACGAAGGCACGCTGGTTGCCCAACAGCCGACGGCCGAGGTCGATCCGCTGATTCCTCATCAGCCGCATTTCCGCGGCAAGGCCCGGCATGTCATTCATCTGTTCATGAATGGCGGGCCATCACAAGTCGATACGTTCGATCCCAAACCCAGGCTGAACGAATACCACGGCAAGCCACTGCCGACTTCGAACCTGCGAACCGAGCGCAAGACGGGCGCCGCCATGCGGTCACCGTTCAAGTTCGAGAAGTTCGGCGAGAGTGGGATTGAAGTCAGCGAACTATTCACCAAAACGGCCGCACATATTGACGACATGGCGGTCATTCGATCGATGCATGCCGAAGTACCGAATCACGAACCGTCACTGATGCTGATGAATTGCGGTGATGGACGATTGTCACGCCCCAGCTTCGGTGCGTGGGTCAATTACGGACTGGGAACCGAGAATCGGAATCTGCCGGGGTTCATCGTGATGTGCCCAGGTGGTTATCCGATCGTCGCAACTCAGAACTGGCGATCGTCGTTCCTGCCGGGCGCCTGCCAGGGAACATACCTTGATACCAACAACACGGACGTCGACAAGCTGATCGCGAACATTCGCAACACGCGCATGACGCTGCCAGAACAGCGACGGCAATTGGATCTGGTCAAGCGGTTGAACGACCTGCATGCGGCCGATCGCCAGCATTCGCCGTTGCTCGAGGCCCGGATTCAGTCGTTTGAACTGGCCTATCGAATGCAGACTGAAGCGGCCGAGGCATTCGACTTGACGGGTGAACCGAAACATATTCGCCAACTTTACGGCAACGGCACTCATGGTCGGCAGTTATTGATCACACGGCGATTGATTGAACGCGGTGTCCGGTTCGTGCAGGTGTGGAGCGGTGCGGGACAACCCTGGGATAACCACGACGCATTGCAGGGACAACATCAGAAGCTGGCCAGCGATTGGGATGGTCCGATCGCGGCATTGATGACCGACTTGAAACAACGCGGCCTGTTTGATGAGACATTGATCCTGTGGGGTGGAGAATTCGGGCGGACACCTGTCGCAGAGTTACCCAGCCTGAGTGGTCGCGATCATAACCACTACGGATTCAGTTGTTGGCTGGCAGGCGGCGGTGTCAAAGGCGGCGTGGTTCATGGCGCGACCGACGAGTTTGGGTTCCAGGCGATCGAGAACCCCGTGCACGTTCACGATCTGCACGCGACGATGCTGCACCTGTTAGGTTTTGATCACGAGCGACTGACCTACCGGTACGCCGGGCGAGATTTCCGACTGACGGATGTCAGTGGCAAAGTCGTGCGTGAGATCCTCGCTTGAGACGACAGAATGCCAGAACAATCGAATACTGAAGAGCACGGGCATAGCCGGCAGTACCAGTGGCACACGAGACATTAACCATGACAGCCGATGCAGACTGAGCCTACGACCCGGCACCAGGTGCCGGAGTCGTTTCGAGGATCCGGCCTTTTGCTTTGAATGTAATCGGGTCTTTACGGCCGCTGATCGTCAGGAAGAATTCCTCTTCGAATTTTCCTGGTTCATTCGGGGCCGTGAATGTCAGCGTCAGGGTGTGCAACGGCTTAGTCTCGTCCGATTTGGTGACGCGAAAGCTGGTATCCGTCTTGGTCCGTTCACACTTTTCGATCTTGAATGGCTTCGGGGGAACCTTGGTGTACCGAACCAGAACCTGCTTCGCTTTGGGTTTGCCCGGAGTCACCGACCCAAAATCGACGTCCATCACGAGGATATCGGGTTCAATCCGCGCTTCAACCTGGATCGGCATCTGAGGATTGTTCTGATCGTCGGTGACCAGCACGAGTTGATCTCGCAACACTCCGATCGGAGCGTTTTCTTTCAACCGGACGATCACTTCGTAATTGACCAAACCGTTGCCTCGAGATTTCTCGACTGCTTCAGTGGTCAAGTACAGGCTGCTGCATTTGGCCGAGACGATATGCCAGTCGTTTCGGCCGGCATAATTCAACGTCAGTCGCTGTTCTGCCGGAGTTTCGGGCGCGACCGAACCAAAATTCACGGAGCCGGGGTTCACAACCACGTCAGAGCGGATGTACGCCTCGGCGACGACGGTGGCAATTCCGTATTGTCCATTGGCGGGTTCAAAAAAGGTGATGAACCCGCGTTTATTTTTCTGCTCGCCAACTCCATGACGGACGGTATCAAGTCGTAAGGTAATCGAGCGTGATTCGCCACTGGGGACAACAATCGGGGCTGGCAGCGTCATCGCTCCAGTCGAGCCCGGAACATTGGCTTCATCCCACGAGATGCAACCACATGAAGTCGTGAGACCCGTGATCTGCATCTCTTCCTGGTAGACGTTCGTGACTTTGATTTTGACGTAGACTTCCTGTCCCTTGCCAACGCTTTTGAAATTGATCGAAAGTTTGTCTTTTTCGATCATCGCTCGAGCCCACTCCTCTTCTTTGGGGGGCTGCACAAACTGGGCAGGCAGCACTGATCCCGAACAGAAGAGAAGTGTTAGAGCCAACATGGCACGGGGACAGAACGCTTTCGACATTGCTCACGCTTCCTGCAAACACGACAAACGATCGTGCTGAGCAACTTCATGGCTGCGTGACGGGCTTGGCGACCGTGACCGACTGTTCCATGATGCGGCCCTTCGCTTTGAAGGAGACCGGTTGCTCGCGACCAGAGATCGTAAGAAAGAATTCCTCTTCAAACAACCCGGTCTCGTCGCTCGGCGTGAAAGTCAGCGGCATCATCTGAATGAGTGAGACGGCTTCCGGCATTTTAAACTTGAAAACATCGTCCTGCTTTGCTCGTTCGACTTTTTCAATTTTGAACGGCTTTTTGGCCCGTACCACCACATTCATCGTCTTGGATTGACCGGGTGTCACCTGACCGAACTGAACGTCCGCAACTACTACATCTGGCTCAACTTGCGCTTCCACCGCCACCGGATACGCTGCTTCGCCGACGTCGTCTGTCACGATCATCATCTGATCGCGCAACTTGGCGTGCGGGGCATCGCCCTTCAGGGTTACGACAATGTCATAATTGGCAGTCCCGCCACCACGACTCTTTTCGACGATTTTCGTGCTCAGGTGTGGATTGTTCACCTTGGCCTGAGTGATCTTCCAATCGGAACGGCCACCCATGTAGACCACGTTCAAGCGATGTTCCATCGCACGACCTTGATCGACCTGACCAAAATTCAAGGTATTCGACTGCAAGATGATGTCTTGACGAATACGGCCCTGAACGGGGATTGAAACCTGAGCCGTCGATCCGCGGGTTGGTTCGAGCATCGAAGCGAACGCGGTCACATGCTTGTCGCCCGAATGGCGGACAGTATCCAGACGGATCGTCAATTCCTGGCTCTGACCCGACTTTAACGTGATCGGGGCACGATCCTGCCACGAGATGCACCCGCACGAGGTCCACAGATTCGAGATCTGGATATCTTCTTTGTAGATGTTTTTGACAGTGAACTTAAAGGTGATATCCGCGTTCTTGGCGACCGAACCGAAATTGACATCGCGCTTATCAAACATCTTCTTGCCCCAGTCATAGTCCTGTGCGGACAGGGGGGCGGCGGCAAGCACCACAACGACGGCGGCGGTCAGGGGACGAATCGCGGCTGGAAAAAACATCGTTCTCTCGCTTCTTTGAAGCAGGACCGGGGTGAACGACAGCAGAGCCCAGCCGTTCCGCAGCATGGGCACGAGGACAGTACACGTCAGCTCGTTTAATAACAGTGAATTCGGCCTCCGTGACTGACATTATGCGCGCTCTTAGGTTCTGTCAACGGATGTTTTCAAGCGGAATTGTCGATGTTTTTCGGATTTCGACAAACCCACCCGATACCGCTCCTAAGACTCGTCCAAGTTCGCAAGTCGCCACAGATTCTCAGCAGCGACCGCGACGATCAGTTTTCCGTCGCAGAGATCATCAAGCGTTTGATCAGGATTGTTGCGTAGGATCCGCGCGGCAGGACGAAATCGAGCGTCACGCGGTGTCGACCGGCATTCAAATCATCATTTCCGGCAAATTGAATTTTCAGTCCGTCAGGCCTTGCGAGGGCCGCACGTTCACCTTTCGAGAAAAAGCTGTCACGAGGGTATTTCACCCGCAATTCACGCAAAGTCAGCCCCTGCGTTCCAATCACCCGCTCGTACAAATCCAGCAACGGCCCAGGGTCCAAATGCAATCGTGCCGAGGGTAACGGCAGTGCAAGGGAATCTAGCCGCAGGGCCTGGTCGTCGGTCAATTCGGTGAAAAAAGGGACGTCGGCTGTCGCCAACTCGACAGTCGGCAGGTCACATTCGGCCAATTCCTGACGCAGCGATTCGGCCAGGATGCGGTTCCACAAGTCGCTTTGGAACGCCGCCAGCCACAGACTACGCAGGTCCTGACGCATCAGGACGAATGCGTCCCGAAATCGTTCGGGATGATCGACAAGATAAGTAATGATGCTGCGACGGGATGATTTCGGCAGAGCCGCCTTGCACTCATCCCACCGGCCCCAAAAGTGCCGGATCGCTTCCTTTTCGTCGCGATCGCGCGGCCGGTCGTGCAAGTTGGGCTCGGCAACGGCCAGCCACAGAGCGCGTTCGAAGTCGCCCTGGCACCACGGACGCGCGATGAATTCGCCCGACTCGCCCAGCGACCCAAACCGCTGGTCATCGTAGTAATTGGGAATGCCCCATTTCGAAAGCATCGGCCGGGTGGCGACGATTTGCTTTGCCGCGGGGTCTGTCAGGTTCCGCATGACAATATGGAACCGATTGGCCGAAATATCCTGCGGCGTGAACGGGCGATTGGCCTGCCCCTGGTACGTCAACGACAGACTGTCTTCACGCACGTCACGTCGCGGCCCACGCTGGATTGTCACCCATTGCCGCGTGAGCGCATGTTTGTCTTTCAGACCGCCGTAACTGATGCAGCGGCGAGGAATATTCCAACGGTCGGCAATGGCGGTAATCGCTTCCGGGGTACCCATCGAACGCTTGGTCAGCAGATATACTGCAAACGGACCGCCCGATAACGGGAATTCGCTGAGTTCCTCGACCTCGAAATCTTCAGGCAGACTCTTGAGTTTCATGAACGGTCCATGGCGCGCGGCGATTTTGACGGGATGAACGACGGCCGACAGCGGGAAATTGCCGTAACAGCAGGCCATAGTCAAATTCGCAGTGATTGTCTTAGAATGTAAGGACCACCTTCACTTGCGACCAGCCATGAACGGTGCTCGCGCCGATTCCGGGAGAGTTTCGATGAGGCCAGGCAATTTTCGCTGCGCATTCGTTACCGGCTTGCTCGTCTGTGTCTGTTTTGGCCTCACAGTCCTGCGATCCTTCGCCGCGGATGATGAGCTTGCCCAACGGATCAAACGCTGGCATACGCTCTATCAGAATCGAGCCGAGACTCTGGCTCCCGTCGAAAAGAAAAAGGACGAGGAGATTAAGCTGACGCTCGTCGCCACGCCGTTGCAGTCATTTTCCAATTCGGTGCGACCAGATGACATGCACGGAACCGTTCATTTATGGACGCTGAACGGACGGCCGCAAATGATTGGCAGCGTGTGGTCTGCTTTCGATCAGAAGAATCGAGCACAGAGGAATTTGTGCTACGAGTTTTACAATCTGTCTGAATGGCCATTAGACGTCCGAGTTACCGACAACGCTTCGTGGACACCGAAAGAGGGCGGGATCGAGTGGATCGCATTGAAAGATGCCGACCCTCCCGCCAAATCACGGCCACTCCGGTTGGCGCAGATGCGTCGACTGATGGCCGAAGTGCGCGGCGAGATCGACACCGGGGAAAGCGAGCTGCGCATGCTGTCTCAACCGATTTATCGCTATCCCGAAACCGTTCCGGACGTCGTTGACGGTGCGATCTTCTCGTTTGTGATGGGTACCGACCCCGAGATCTTCGTGCAGTTGGAAGCCCGCATCGAAAAGGTGGATGCACAGCCGACATGGTCGCTGGCGCCGATTCGGTTCACCGGTTCCGGCATTCTGTTGAAGCGACACGAAACGATCATCTGGCAGCGCGGCGTGTGGGAAAACTTCTCGCGCGACAAGGTATACGACTTCTTGTACGGGGTTGAGCATTTGAATGCTGTCGATCCCGATCAACCCGTGCCTGCAAAGTAGTTGGCCTTCGACACCGGGAGGTATCCGGTGGTGGATGCAATTTCCGGATTTGGCTACTGGAGATGTATGGGAGCATCCACGTGGACCAATGCGTACCGGAAAGTTGACCAACCCGCAGCCCAGTCGTGGAGTCGAAGAATCGATTTCAGCATTTCGGCCTGAAAGGCCACAACAACATAGCCCGGGGCAGAGCGCCGCGGCGAAAGCCGCAGAGTGCCGCCCCGGGTTAACGTCAATTGAGCGAATTGAGCCCTGTAGGGGCGACACATCAATTCCCCGCAAGATGTTGCGTCATCTCAAGAGGCCTGGTCGCCTTCAATTCTAAAACCTGTGCCGCCCTTCCAGCCTGCAAGGGCTCTCGCACGCTATCGATCAGCACCCAAAGCGGCGCTGTCGCTCTGCCGTTGGACTACGTTGCTATCGCCTTTCAGGCTGACATTATAACGCATAAACCTTTCTTCCACTGCATTTTAAAGCGAATCACTCGCTGCGCCGCTGTGGTGAACTCCCATCCCGCGATCGGAAAAGCCGATCGCAACCTGAATAAATCTCGTATTTACATTGAAATTGAGACTCAGTCTCAATACCGTGTGCTCATCGCGGCCGCTCGAACGATCTCAACTTGCATAGGACCTGGATCTATGACGACTGAACTGACACCCGTCCGCAGGAAGGGCTTCACACTGATTGAACTGCTGGTGGTAATCGCCATCATCGCGATTCTGATCGCGTTGCTGTTGCCAGCCGTCCAACAGGCCCGCGAGGCCGCCCGTCGAACACAGTGTAAAAACAATCTCAAGCAAATCGGCTTGGCATTGCACAACTATCTATCGACAACGAGTGTCTTTCCTCCCAGCTACTGTATCGGTGCCACCAAGGGTGGGACCTGGTCGATCACGGCTCGGCTGCTGCCCTACATCGATCAAGCCAATGCGTTCAACTTGGCCGACTTGACTGTCGGCTACAGCGACCCACCGAACTCGACCAACGGCATCACTTCTCAATTCCTGCCGTTCAATCGCTGCCCGAGCGAGACCAATGGGATCAACAGCGCGACGGCCCCCAGCTTCACTCCTCCGAACTACGCGTACAACGTGGGCGTGTGGCGAGTCTTCACTCCGACTTCAACGGTTCTGGCAGCGGGCGGCACTCCTGGAGACGGAGCGTTTGCCCCGAACAGCAACTTCACCACGGCAAACTTCGTGGATGGAACCAGTAACACAATCGGTGCGTCAGAAGTCCGTTGTTACACGAACAACATCGGTAACGATGCTGCAGCGACGGATCCCCTGCCGACTGTGGCAACGATTGCCGGTTACATTTCCGGGGCCATGACGCTGGGCGTGCCCGGTTCAAAGGGTGGGCACCGGGAATGGACGGATGGCAAGGTTCATGAAACCGGTTTCACCACCACATTCCCGCCGAATGCCAAAGTCTACATCACGAGCGGGTCAACGACCGTTGAAGGCGATTACATCTCATGTAAAGAACGCGGAACCAGCGCGACCTGCGCCGGTATGCCGACCTATGCGGCAGTGACGACGCGCAGCTTCCACGTTGGCATGGTCAACAGCCTGTTCATGGACGGTTCGGTGAAATCCATGTCGAACAGCATCGACCTGAATCTGTGGCGAGCCCTCGGTTCGCGTGCAGGTGGTGAAGTGACCGGCGAGTTCTAGTCCGCAGTGGAACGTATCTACGTTCAGTTGGGCAGTGGTGGCAATGGTGCTGCCGGGTCGGCCCGTCGTCGACGACGCTCCTCACGCCTCTTGCGCGCCTCCTCACGGCGCTGCAAGGTCGCTGGCGACGGGCCCTCTTCCAATCGCTTAAAGGTGTCTTCCGGAATCGCCTGTTGAATGTCAGCCGGAATCAGCGCACGCAGCAACACGCTACCCATTTTTCGATAGGCTGACGGCTTGGATTGCTCAGGGTCCGGTTGATTTGTTTCGGCGACGGCGGGGACAACGGTATCACCCGCTTGGCCCAATACTGCCTGGCCTTCGCCGTTCTTTCTGCGGCGTGCTGCTTCGAAATACTCGTGGTCCGCAGTCTTCCAGTTTCGGTAGGCCGACAATATGGCAAGTGACGCGATCACCGGCGGCGCGTTCTGAGTCTCAATCAACAGTCCGTCTTTCTGCCGACTGATCACCGCCGTTGAATCACCGAAGTAAGGCGTAATCGCCGCGGCGGACGGAATAGAAAAGGAATCGATCGAAATACCTTCCATTTCGAGGTGACCGATCAACGTTTGGGCGAGGAACGGCAGTGCCGTTGCCGTCAATCCGTTGGCTCGAGAGCCATTTACGTAGGCGTACGTCAAGACGTCGCCGGTGGGGACAGCGAGTTTTCCACTGAGTTGCGGATCAAAACCACGCTGCCGCGAGCCCAAAAATCGAAGCTGCGCCTTCATCGCTTGCGGGTGAATCGCGAACAACAGATGCCGATCTGTCAGACAGAACGATGGTGTCAAAGGTGACTCGCTGCCATCACCCCCGGCGTTCGAATGGACATAGAAAACAGTCTGATTCAGAAACGTCTGATGACGCAGCGCCTGCTCAGTTGGATTCAAGGATTGCTCGATCAACTTGAGGACGCGATTAAAGACAATCATCGCTTTCTCGCGATCACGAATCTCGATGGCCGCAATCAAGCTGGATGCCACCACCCCACCCGCCGACGGCGAGTCGAAGGCACTGACGACATCCCCGAACGCCGGTAAGACATCGTCCACGATTTTCAGTTCAAGCTCCGCTTCCAACTGTTTGACCGCTTCGTCGAACACGCGAACTGAAAGCGGTTGAGTGCGTGCCAGCACTTGTCGAGTTTCGCGAAAGATGTTCGCCAGATTCAGGCTGGTGGCCAGCACCATGTCGGCATCGGCGGGAATGTGCCCGAATTGTTGCGGCTGAATGGGTTGCCCGGCGGCAACCACCAGAATGCCATCGGTTCGCCCCCCGGTCGCGATAAATGTGCGCTGTTTCATCGTGCCGTCTTCCACGCCGGATGTGACCGCGACATGATCGACGGCATCTGCGGCGACCATCGTCAATAACGGGCGAAACAATGCACTCAAGGGCCCCAGCGCGGTGAGGGAACTTGAGACGATCCCCTTTCCATCCAGCCAACCGACCGTCGATACGCGTTGCACATTGACTCGTTGGATCGCGGCGGTGAATCGAGTGTTCGTTTCGAGGCCGGGCAAGGCTCCCGCGAGTCCTTCGGTGATCCGCGGCAGGGTTCCTTCACCCAATGCGAAAATAATGCGGTTGCCTTCGCGGTGCAGGTACAACCTGTAACCGGGCAGCTGCATTGGGATCGATTGCGTGGGCGAGGCAGCATCGAACTCAAAACTCGGAACCGCTTTCAAGCAGTTGATCACGCTGGTCCATAAGCGGTCCGAATCTTCGCCGCTGCTCAGAATCACGCCGCCGTGAATGCCCGTCAGCAAGTTGATCCAATTGCCGATGGGGCCTTTACTGGCGGGCAATGGTTCGTATCCCGCAAAACAGCACCCGGGATGACTGGCGATCAACTTCGTGATGAAGGGGAGTTCCGAATGCAATTCAGGATCCAAGTCTGTCGCAGCAGCCCCTTCCGGCATGGGCGTCGGTGCATCTGATTTGCTGATGGCTGCCGAAAACTGCTGAACGAACTGCTGCACTTCAGGATCGGCAGCAAACCCATCAATACCGGCGGCACCTGGCGTTCCTGGGCCAGCAGCGGCCCATTCGAAATAGGCGAGTGTCTGTGGAGGAACGGCTCTCATCAAAGCGACATCGCGTTCGCCCGGCGGCAGTCCCACCAGACCGCTACCCGTGAATATCCAGAAAAATAAAAACTCCCAAATCGATGTGCCTGCTTGTGCCTGCATGAGCCGTCTCCCTCCTGTGGGGCCGAATTCGTGATCGATGATCAACCAGGCCGCAGATCAATGGTGATCCACGCCCGATGCATGACTCTGTTCCGGGCATTGTCGCAGCAACCCGGATGCCGAGATGAATCTTATCTGATTTCGCTACGACCCAAGAAGGGCGCGCCAAGTCGCCGTGACGACCGCAATCGAACGGATTCCGCCGGATTAGTGTGCTCTCGATCACGCGATCGGAAACGTAGCGAAACTGGGCTATTGAGTGAAAGTTACGGTGCTGGCGGCCGGGGCTCGATCGGTGTCGATGCCGGCGTCGCAGAGTCGACCTTTGGTTTGCCACTTTGGAAAGGGAAAATTCCCTGCCGCAAATATCCTTTGGGAATGACAGGATTGATCACTCCATATCCCGAAGGCCATCGTCCATCGGGCAGGAAATAAGTGCCGAATAGTCGATCCAGAACAGGAAAGTGAACGGCAAAATTGACGTCGATGGCCTCGCGCTCAATGCCGTGATGCCAGTGATGGTAGCGAGGCGTCACGATGAAGAATTCCAGGATGCCCAGATTCAATCTGACATTGGAATGCACCATCGCCGACCAGAAGTAAACCACAACGATGTAGCCATACAGCGCCGTTTCCGAGAAGCCCAGCACGTACATTGGCATGACAGTGGTCGCTCGCAGGCAGACAACTTCCACCAGGTGCATGCGCGACGCGGCAAGCCAATCCATGATCGGTGCCGAATGATGAATGGCATGAAAGCGCCACAACCGGGGAACTCGGTGAAACAGCCGATGCACCCCATACTGAACGAGATCGGTCAGGAACATGATTTCGAAAAATTGCAGGATGATCGGCTGGGCGGTGACATAGTCGCGAAAGCTAGCTCCGTCGGTCCGATGAAGGATCGCCAGCGATGGCGACAACGACAGGAAGGTCAATCCCTGCACCATCAGGCTGCCGATCAGGAAATAGAGCAGGTCTTCGCGCCAATCGGTACGAAAGATCGGTTGCTCGCCCTTTCCCAGAACTCGTTCGACTGGAACGAAAACCAGCCCCAGAAAGATCAGGTTCAATAGGAAGAAATCCAGGCCGAAGTAGATGCCGCTGTCGCTGGAGAATCGTTGTTGCGCGTGCGGTCCACCCAGGACCGATGCCAACAGAACGATACTCATCGACGTCGTGCCGAGAACTTTCTTCTGTCGCAGCACCAGGCTGATCGATGCCAGAACAAAGGCGATGGTCATCACCGTCTGCAGAACCAGTCTGATCGGCAGGGAGCGATACAGGTCTCGTGCTTCGCTCATCGACAATAAATCGGGGTATCGCAGGCAGATAACCGTCCCCAGCGAGATCACCGAAAGTACCAGTGCCCAGGCTCCGCTGATCCAGCCTGAACCCCAGGAGCGCTCTTCCGCGGGTGATTCCAGATCGTCTCGCAAAATCGTCATGACAGGCCCGCCCCAGAATCAGAACCAAGTGTGACTGCAGGCACACTATCGGATCACATTGCGAGTGTCGATTGCAGTCTGTCCGACCGTGATTCGCCGCTGAGTGAAGGCGTCGCGGGCGGCTATTGACTCAACTGCGCCGCGGGCAACAATTGCTTGGACGCTCGGTCCTGCACTTCGTTCAATAGGGCTCGTTGCCGTTGAGCTCCACCACCGGGCTGACTTTGAATGGCGGAACCGATCGCAGCTGGGTTCAGGCCACCCGTCAGTTGCATCCCCTGGATTTCGGTCGCAACTTTGTGCAACTCAGTCAGGGCTTCGACATAGGTCAGTTGATTGTGCGAGGCCGATTGTTGCGCCATCAACACGGTCGCCAATGGTGCTTCGCGCGCTTCGAAGACTTTTTCGGCGAGAGTCAGGTTTTCGTCGGTCAACTCGATCACTTTCCGCAATCGCTCGACCTGCCGCAGACTGGTTTTATAACGGCGGAATGAATCGGCCATCTGATCTCGCAAGACTAGTTGCACTCGGCCGATTTCAGCCTGAGCGGCAATGATGTCCGCCGACGACTTGTCGATGTTGCCCTGATTGCGATTGAAGACCGGGAAGGGCATGGCCACCAGCGTACTGACAGTGGTGGCATTCGTTGCACGGTCGAATTCGCCGACTGTTTGCAGCGTCACGTTAGGGATCGCTTGTGCTCGCGCTTCGCGGTACGAGGCCCAGGCATGGCCCAAGTCACATTCGGTCGAACGTAACTGAGGGCTATTGGCCAGCAGATGCTGCCAACTCGATTCCAGATCCAGTTCTGGAATGTCCGCCGTCAGATCGCCAGCCAACGGGACTGGTGTGAGCGGTGACAGACCGGCGATTGTAGCGAGTTGTTCCCAGGAGGCCGCATGCCGATGTTCAGCCTCTTCGCGGGACAGTTCCGCTGTCTCGAGTTGGACCTGCGCTTGCAGCAAGTCGGAACGACTGGATTGCTTGGCCAGCAGATTCTGCTCAGCCATCGTCACGCCTCGCTCGGCAATTTTCACCAGCCGGCTGGCCACGGTCATTGCTTGCTGAGCCCCCAGGACTTCGTAGTAGCGGATCTTCAAATCATTCAGAATTCGTAGCCGCTGTGATTCCATGTCCCACTGATAGCGTTGGATTTCGACTAAGGCCGATTTCTGAGCGAGGTCCAGTTTGTGAGCCGTCACGAACTCCTGGCTGACGAACATGCCGTTGGAGTTCTTCACCGACGGGTTCGACGCAGCTCCGTTCAGGTATCCAATCTGCGGATTCGGATAGAGACCGGACTGGCGATAGATCCCCTGTTCCGCGGAAACAGCGGCCTGAGCCTGCGACAGCGTGGGGTTGTTGCTCATCGCCAGCGCTTCCAGGTCGAACAGCGTCAGTCCACCGACCGGCAATTCCGTGACGGCGTCAGGCTTCGCATCGATCGGCGGGAGTACATCGTGTTGTCGGAAGACAGGTTGAATGTCGGACGACTCGGATTCATCCCCAGCCAGCTGAATCGATGAGCGGCCGACCAGATCCTGTTCGGGTGACGCAGACTTGGTCACACGAGGCCGCGGCTTATGTGTCGGTTCGGCAACCGATCGATGGGCCTCGGCAGGTGCCGGTTGCGACCAGAGTGAAGTGACGCGCGAGCCTGTGCTGGTACAGCCCAGGTTCAAGCTGGCTGCGAAGAGGCCGAACAGCCCGATGGGCTTCAGGAACAGCCGGTAAGCAGGTGTCCGGAACGCAAGTGCGTGCCAGAACGCACGCCGAAACATTGGAACTCCATTTCCGCGACGGTCGGCCAGAGCCCAGTCGTAAACAATCCTGCTTACTGGATCGGCCCGGCGGCGTCTGAAAGTCCGGAACGGGTTCCGTCCGAGGGCAAACCGTTACAGTCGGCAGACTCAACTCCAACTCTGGCCAAAACGTAAGCTGCATCTGAGTTTTGCGTTGCGAAAATCGGCACCATCCTGCCGTTCAGCAGCCAACCGATGTAGGTCCAGCGTACCAGCAGGTGATAACTGAGCAGCATCATCGGCAGAGTTACTCCGAGCAGCAGGGGGAATTTGATGATCCAACTGATATCCCAGCGGATCATCGCTGCTTGAGCGAGCATGACGACGGGCATGTGAATGATATAGACCCAGTACGACGAATCCGACAGGTACCTGATCCAAGCCTTCGGTTCGGAACAGAACTTGATTCCGATGCCGATCAATGCGAACGTCCAGGACCAGGTTGCGACTCCGTAACCCGCAGCGTAGACGAGCGTCGTGATATCCTGATGGCCCAGCTCGAACGACGGATTCACGCCAACTCGATACAGACAGCACGATGTCGACACGAGAGCGATTGACAGGTACACCAACCACTGGCGTTCCCAGACCTGCAATAATTGAATTTGCCGCTGGATCAGCCATCCCAGTCCGAACGCCAATGTGAACGCAGCAGTGGCTGGAAGGTTGGGAATCAGCGATTGATCAGGCGTCGGAACTCCAAACCACATAGGCCAATTCGGCTTTAAGGCCAATGCAACGCATAACGGCAGCGCGACCAAGCAAACGCCTGCTGGATGGGACAAGACCGCATACAATGCAGTGTCGATTCTCTTTCGTAGTTGCTCGCTGCGATCGAATCGTACAAATACCGACCGGATCAACAGCGTGGCGGTGTATAGCCATAGCAGCACGTACAGAAACCACAGGTGCGTGAGCGGAAACGCCATCAACTCAGGCACAGGCGGTGTCACAGGTGGTTTGTAGCCACCTGGGGTTTGGCTCACCGCCAGCACTACGGCGAGGACGATCGGCGGCATCACAAATATCCAGCCGACGACGAACGGAATGCCAATCCGCCTTAACCGGTCGAAGATAAAAGACCGAGTTCCACGGCGATGAAATAGCATGCGGGCGAAGAAGCCGGCGATCAAAAAGAACAGGGTCATCCGGAATTGGTGGATCACGTAGAAGACCACCGAGAGTGTGGAACTGGATGACCGATCGACGATCGGCCAGCCGAATTCCGGCATAAACGACATCGTTGCGTGCAGCGCGATACCCGCAAACAAGGCGAACGCACGGACCGCGTCGAGTGCATGAAGACGTTGCGGTGCGGTCATCGGTGCTTTGTCCGAAATCGGTTGTCGTGAGAGGCGATTTTGGCGACAAACGCACGTTCGGCCGATTCGGATCACTCAGGATACAAGGATTCTGTCGCAGCGTTAGCGAAAGTTGCTCATTCTCCCGTCGAATGTAGACAACCATCCGTCCAAACGTTTGCGTAACGGCTGATGCGTTCGATTTCCCACCATCAATAGCCTCATCAGCATAGCGTGTCGATGCTATAATATCCGTTACGGTTCGCGCTCCCATCCGAAGGATTTCGCCTCTTGACCAGGAAAGCAGACACCGGCACGGCGCCGGGTGTGTCGAAAGTTGTTCTCAAGCCGCGCAAGGCACTGCCCTTTTTCAGCCGGCATCCCTGGGTCTTTCACGGGGCAATCGATCATATCGATGGTGAACCGGCTGCCGGCGAGCTTGTTTCGCTGCACGCGCACGATGGCGTCTTCATCGCCTGGGGTCTGTTCAACCCGCACAGCAACATTCGCGTCCGTTTGTATTCATGGGACGAAGAGGTCTGCCTGAACGAGGCGTTCTGGTGTCAACGCGTCGACGATGCGATCGCAATGCGCCGCGCGCTGGCTCCGCAACTGAGTCAGACATCTGCCTGTCGCATGATCTACAGCGAATCAGATGGATTGTCCGGATTGACCGTCGATCGATACGGTGACTGGCTGTTAATCCAAATGACCAGCCTCGCGCTAGCCCAGCGGAAGGACATTCTCTTACAGCAACTGCGTGCTTCGCTACGGCCGCGAGGAATCTGGCTGCGCACCGAAAAGGGAATCCGCGCGGCCGAGGGGCTGGAACTTTCCGACGGACTGTTGTGGGGTGAAGCACCTCCGCGACCGTTGCTAATTGAAGAACATGGAGTCAAATACGGGATCGACGTGGCGGAAGGGCAAAAGACCGGCTTCTTCCTGGACCAACGCGATAACCGTCGCCGTGCCGCAGACTTTGCGAGCAACGGCCGAGTTCTCGACATTTGCTGTTACACAGGTGGATTCTCGCTGAACTGCCTGGTGAACGGTGGTGCGGCGCAGGTTCTCGCTGTAGACGCCTCAGAGTCGGCACTCAGCCAGGCGCGATCGAATGCGCAGTTGAATGGCGTGGCCGATCGGCTGACGACGATGAAGCAGGATGCCTTTAAGGCACTGGAAGAACTTCAGTCTCGGCATGAGCAGTTCGATCTGGTGGTGCTGGATCCGCCGAAACTGGCTCGCAATCGACAGGGAATCGATGCGGCTTTACGAGGTTACTATAGCCTGAACCGGTCCGCCTTGGGTTTGATCAAACCGGGTGGTTTCTTCGTCACGTGCAGTTGCTCGGGTCATATCTCGCATGAGATGTTTGTCGATATGCTGGGCCATGCGGCGCTGCATGCCGATCGGCGCCTGCAGTTGCTGGAAGTGCGTGGAGCAGCCGCCGACCATCCGTCATCGGTGCACTGCCTCGAAACGAACTATCTGAAGTGCTACCTTGGTCGTGTTCTTTAAGCAGTGATTCGTGCGTCGAATACACTGTAATCGTCTCCTTTTTCTCTATTGAGCATTGTGTGTCACGTCGAAAGAAACAGGTCGAAGAACAGGTTCCTCATTCATTCCATGTGCGACCGCAGGAACAATTGCTGATCGACGCACTTCCCGAACTGTCGGGAAAGCGCGTCATTTGCACTTCGGCCGGACGAGGTCAATTTGCAGCGGCGTACGCGGGCGAGCATCCTGATTCCGTCGTCGATTGCTGGTTTCTGGATGTGTTTCACAAGACGCAGACCGAATACAAGCTGGGGGAAGAAGGACCGCTGCCAGCAAATCTGCAATTGCATTGCCAACCTGATTTGCCTGCGACCGAGGCGGACTTGGTGGCATTCGCGTTCAAGAAGGGCGGCGAAGCCGAGCTGACGCGTGACCTGATGCAGCAAGGGCATCAGCGGTTGGTCGAAGGAGCTCGCATGATCGTATCGACCGACAACGACGAAGACCAATGGATCCATTCCGAATTGCGAGAACTGTTTTCCAAGGTCACTCGTCGCCCGTTGAAGAAACGCGGCACGTTGTACCTGGCTACCAAAATGGCCCCATTGAAAAAGGTGCGTGACTTCGATTGCGAGTTCGCGTTTCGCGATCGCGGTAAGCTGATTTACACCTACAGCCGGCCGGGCGTGTTCAGTCATCGGCATATTGATCCCGGCGCACGAGCACTGATCAATCACATGGTGCTGAAACCGAAAATGAAAGTGTTGGATCTGGGAACTGGTGCCGGAACGGTTTCGCTCGCGGCGGCCTTTCATGCAGAAAATGTTCAGGTTCACGCGGTTGATTCGAATGCTCGTGCGATCCAGTGTCTCGAACGCGGCATCGCGAAGAACGAAGCGACCGGGATCACGATGGCACTCGATGCCGAAGGACAGTCGCCCGAATCAGACTCGTTCGATCTGGCGTTGGCGAACCCGCCCTATTTCTCGAACTATGCGATCGCCGACCTGTTTCTCGACACCGCGCATCGTGCCTTGAAGCCGAAAGCCAAAGTCTTGATCGTCACCAAGACGCCCAACTGGTTCCTCGAACGGATGCCGTTGTGGTACGCCGATGTCGAAGTGGCAGACGCTAACGATTATTGGATTGTCTCTGGAAAGAAACGTCCCGAACGACCGGACGCTGGCAAGACCGGTCGCGCCGCACGAGAGCAGCGCGAGTGGGACGATGCCTGATGCATATCGGCCTAACGATTATTTCGTCAGCCGCCAACCGTTCGCGTCGACCTGCAGTGCGGTAGCCGCCTTGTTCTGATCATAGACGGTATGCATCTGTTGCTGATCGTCGAAGTAACCGACGATAAACGCGGCGCTGAAAGTTCCACCTGCCTTGATGGGCCGTCCGCCGAATTCCTCGATCAGGCAGACATAGCTTCGCTGGTGACACCAGGCCTCCGAGACGATGCCAGGATCAAGCGTCATGCCAGCCAGCCACGGTCCCGCGTTCCCTGATTCCGGGTCACGGATGTGATAGGCCCGGATCATCCGTTCGGGGACCTGTTGATCGTTGCGACGGTAATTGAATCGTTCGTCCGGGGCGAAGTTCGTGGTAAATTCCTTTGAGGGAATCAGGCCCAGATAACTGAGGTAGATCTCGCTAAAGCTGTCGCCATTTTTGTGCTGGATGTGGCCCGGCATATCGATTCGCAGAAACATGGCGTCGCTGTCGTTGACGGCATCAATCCTCTGCATCGACACGAAGTATCGTTTTCCCGCCGGAAACACGATGACCTGAGTCCATTTCGATCCCGTCTTCTTGCCAGGTGCGGCCGTGCGGTAATGGAATGTTTGTCGAACCGCCACGAAATCGGAGCCGCGAACGATTTCCGGCTTTAGTTCCTTGGCTTGGGTACAGATCTGTGGACCTTCAATCGCACGCTTGGGTGTCTTGCCGTGATAGTCATTGTTGAAAGTGTAGATCAACTCTTTGTTGCCAGCAGCGTTCAATTGATCGCGATAGGCCTCGTCACTGCCCGATTCCATGATCCAGTCGGCGATATCCAGTCCGAAACCCAGATCCTTGGCTCCCGTCTTCTTGTCGATAAATGAATGCGACTTTACTCCGCTGACATAGCCGCGTTTGCGGATCGTCGCTTCCAGTTCCTTTGTGACGATCTGAATTTCGTCATCCGTCTCGGTCACGGTGTAATCCACACCGAATCCAGAAGCGGATGTCATAATCACGATAGCACAGCTCTGCAGAGCGATCTGGAAACGTTGCATACAGTTTTGCTCCGTGGGAATTGAGACGACTAACCTTGCCATTTCAGTCCGCCCGGCAAATCAAACCCGGCATACTCGATGTGGATGACTCGTCGATGCCCCGGCTGCTCGCAGCGAGATGACGCGTGCAACAGCAACGGCCGCATCAGCATGACATCGCCGGCCCGAACGTCACAGGTCACAGTATCCGACCTCGACGTCAGCTCGGCCAGTTGTTCGTTTGACACTCGCCCCTGGTGGTGAGAGCCGGGGATGACTCGCAACGCTCCATGGGTGGCGGTGGCGTCATCCAAATGGATTCGCATCGCCAGAATCTGGTTCGAAAGTTCAACCGGGGGCAGCATGTGCACAATACCATCCTTCACCGGTCGAGACTCAAAGCCGGCGACAGGTCGAGACTCACGCACGCGAATCAGCTGGTCTTGATGCCAAGGCACGGGCCAGTTCGCATCCGGAGTCTTGTCGAAGTACACGCTGCTGACAGCCTGTGCCCGTTCGCCGCAGATGTCTTTCGCCCAATCGATGAAGGGCGAGTCGGAAACGACGGTGCGGATTTCTGGCGACAGGCTGAGTAACATGCGAATCCCGTAGACGGAATCGCCTCGACGGGTCGCTTCGGGTCGTGTTCCCACCGCCTCACAAAGTTGTGTCAGCAGATTCAACAGTTCCTGTGGGACCGCATGACGCAGAATTGCGAAGCCATCGCGCTGCAGCGTTGTCTGCCACTCGGTTTGTATAACCGCCATGCGAAAACCGCCTCATTCGCACCAAAGGACGAGAGGCGGTTCAAGGTATTCGTCGATTTCTGGTTTGTACAGCCAGTGAATGATCCGCATCAGCGACTGCTGTGAATGCGCAGTCCGTAGTTGAAGGGATAGTAGCGCGAGAACGGATAACCATAGCCGTAACCGTCGTTCATGTCGTGATGGTACACGTTTGTCGTGCCACGTTGAATGACCGTCGGACGCATCTGGTTGAAAACGAATTCCATCGTTGCGTCGTGGCGATAGCTGGGGTTCGCCAGGTACTCGACATGGTTGTACGGAATGGCGGCATAGATCTCGCGATATTGCTGGACCTGCGCTGGCAATACCGGCTTTTCGGTCGGCATATCGCACAGGCGAGGCACGATCACCGGTAGATCATCCGCCGCAACTGTCGCGGGCGTTGGAGATGGTGGCACCGGATTGGGCTGCGGTGTCGGAGCTGGGATCGGATCGATTTTCGCCGCTGGTACGACTTCGCCAGCAGGAACAGCTGCCGCAGACGCGTCCTGTTGCAGCGAGACCTGCTGAACTTTCAGTCGCGCACGGTCTGCCATGATCGTCTGATTAGGACGAATCGCGGGCAACTCTTTCTTGGTTTTTGCCGTCACTGGATCAGGAGTCGACGCACGTGGATTGTGCGGTGTGATCGTGACTTTCCAATCGTCGAATTGATAAACGGTCGATTCGTCTGCCACACTGCTGACCGCGCTGATCGCGACCACGAGACTGGCCAATGCCCACTGCTTCATCGTTGCATTCAACATAGAAATCCCCCTCCGCATCTGCCACGACAGTGGCTGATTCAGTCCTTCATTGATGTCACGACCTACGCTATGCAGGGTGGGAGACCCTTGTCGAGAGGCAGTTTGAATTCTCTCGAAATCTTTTTCAGAAGACGCACATTATGCGGATTTCGCGAATTCCCGCGCGATCACGTGGCTGGGGCGACCTGAGCTAATGGTGTCAGGAACTGTCGGACCTGTTCTTCAGGATAGAGCACAAAACTATATTCGCGGTTCCTGATCAATGAGTTCGCCGTCAGTCGCGCCCGAATCTGCGAGCGTCTCGATTCGTACTCGGCGCGGACCGTTGCGATGTCGTCCTGAAGCGTCCGGTTGATTGTTGCAAGTTGCTGATGCTGATCGTGCGTCAGTTTGCCCTTCAACTGGCGCGACGCCCGCAACTCATTGGCCTGTTCCAGCAACTGATGTTTCTGTGCGACCAGCGAGCTGGCCTGAGTTGGTTTACCATTCAAATGACGATCCGGATTGTAGTGAAGATCTCGGATCGTGTGATTTATGTCGCGCAGTTGCGTTTCGACAACGTCGAAGGGACCGCCCAGCGGCAGGTACAACGTTGCCGACACCGTTAGAAAACCAGGCGATTTCAGACCAAACAGCCGTTCACAGATCTGATCCGTCATGGCGTCGTATTTCGCACCTCCGATCCCATGCACAAAGACGTCCGCCAGGCACGTGCGCGCGAACAGGGTCGTGGTTAATGCACGCGTGCGTAGTCGGTACCCTTGCGTGGGAAGCTCGGATAGGGCCTGCACCGCAGTCTCGAGCGAACCGTCTTCGGTCCACGGAAATCGGGTCACGACCTGTTTTTCGTCGCGTAATTCACAGATCGAACCGGCTCGACGCACGAACAATCGGCCACGTTGAGCGTCACCCTGCTGCCAGATCCAGAACGGTGCTTCCAGCCAGTCGTCCTGCTTCACCAGATCGGGAACAGGCTGCTGCCGGTTGCGCAATCGATGTGATCGCCTGTATTCAGCGACCGTTTCGTTGTAGATAGCGTGCAGTTCGGGCAATCGCATCAGCAGGTGCGCGGTGAACCACAAGAACGGCTCCGACGTACACAGTCGTGACATTGGCAGTTCCAGGTTGCGTTGTCCCCACGCTCGTTCAGCGTGGACGCGCACCGCGGTCAACACATCACACAATCGATCGGAAACGGCCGACTGCCGGATACCTGCATCCCAATTTGATCCGATCAAGGGATCGATTCCCCATTCGGTGCGCATCTTGTCTCGCACAAGGTGGCCAAAAGCACGTATCGTGTCGCGATTGCGAATCAGTCCCTCTTCCCACGGTTGAGTGTGGCGCGGTGTGTCGAATAACAGATGCTCGGCATGCAGGTGCTCGCGCGTTCCCGCTGGAATGCGGATGGACGTGTGATTCAAAGTATCGTTGTCGATCACCAGATTGAGCGGCACGGCCGACGATGACCGCGCAGCACCCGAGGTCGCGAAATTCTTGGCCCACACCCCGACATGAAACAACTCGGGCTGGTGCCCCGTCACGACTAAAGAATCGGTTGCGACTGGGAGGACATCGGACTGCAGGATCGATGAAGTAAATGTTCGCGCCAGTCTGATCGCATCTTGACGGGCCGAGGACCGCAAATCGCTCAATGACCGGCCATGCAACGAACACGACGAACCAGCGAAGAGACTTCGATTCTCTTCGATCATTCGGTGAGCTGTTTCCAACCCTGGGATGCTGAACAGCGATCGGTCTTCGCGTGGAACCCGAAACCGCCGTGGGGCGAGATCATCTGGCATAAAACGACATTACCCGAACGGGCTCCCATTTGCCAAAGTGGACGCGCCGCGGGACACTGCCGCGAATTATTGCGACGCGACGTTATCGATCAATGGCCTGCCGATTTCCAATTCGACGCAGAAACCTCAGCAGGATGTTGTCCAACGGGATATTGTTAGGGAGACCTTTGAATTGGCCACGTTCAGATTTCTTGACGCGTGCCATTTGGTCCGATTTCAGGATCAAACACAATCAAGCCTGACTCAACACGCAGAAAACTGCTTCTTAAAGAAAGGATTTCACCGTTTAGACGCGTCGGGGCAATCATTCCGTCGACTGATCCAGTCCGCTTCCAACGCGCAAGCGATCCAGCCATTCTGAACCCAACTCAATCGCGAACCCCGCCGACCCGCGGCCGGGTCAATCCGCGTTGGAAATCGCTCGGTGAGCGGACTATCATGCTGGGACGAAGATAATTCGTCCCACCGCATCAAAGGTCCTGCCCCGTGAGTCAACTTGCCCAACTTGCCGCTGACGCCAAATCCAAACTCGATGCTCAGACCGTTGAATCTGTTCAGTGGCACTTCCACGAATCGACCGGATCGCCTTTCTGGCTCGAAAAGGCCAAGACATACAAGTTTGATCCGCTGAAAGAAGTGAAGTGCTTCGACGATCTGAAGAAGTTTCCCCTTTTTGAGGACGAGTGGTTGCGCGGTGGTCCGATCAATCGTTGGATTCCCAAGGGTCTGGCGGGTAAGCCGACCTATGTGTTCGAAACGGGTGGGACGACCGGCATTCCGAAAAGCCGGATGGTCATCGAAGATCACTGGATCGATTACGAGAATTTCAGTGACACGTTGCCCGACGAGTATTTTCCGCGCGGGGCGAATTGGCTGATGCTCGGCCCCTCGGGACCGCGTCGCCTGCGCTTGGCGGTCGAACACCTGTGCCAGTATCGCGGCGGGATCTGCTTTTGCGTGGATCTGGATCCACGCTGGGTGATCAAGCTCCTGAAGAAGGGCAAGTTCAAGGAAGCCGAAGAATACAAGGATCACGTCATCGATCAGGCCGTGACGATTCTGTCGGCCAATCACAATATCCAGTGCGCGTTCATGACGCCGAAGTTGCTGGAAGCATTAGCGATGAGACTGCTCGACGATGGATCGAGTATTGCCGAACAGGGAATCAAGGGGATCTTTGCAGGCGGGACTGAGTTCACGCCGCAGTGGTATCGCACCTGCTGCGAAGAATTGCTGGGACCAGACGTCTATATCACTCCGACCTACGGCAATACGTTGATGGGTCTCGCCTGCGGGAAGCCGTTCGATCCAGCAGACAATTACAAGATCACCTACTACGCACCGCAGCCGCGGGCGGTCATCGAAACGGTCGAATTCAAAGACTACAACCAGGTCGTTGGTTACGGCCAAACCGGACGCGTGAAGCTGTACACCATGACCAAGGAATTGTTCATCCCCGGCTTCATGGAACGCGACGAAGGCGAACGCGAACAGCCTCACGAAAAGTATCCGTGGGATGGAATCAGCGGAACTCGGCCATTCCACGAAATTGCCAAGACCACAACCGTAGGTGTGTATTGATCCACAGTCTGGATCGGTAAACCCGGGCGAGCGAGACTTCCGCTGAGCCGCGACGTCAATGCGCTGAATGACGTCTACGGCTCCGCAGGAGCTTTGCCCTCCCGAATTATGAGCACAACTGCGCACGGTCAATTAGAGACACGCGCTGTCCAATCATGCGGGCGACATTGACTTCATAGTCTTTCAAGAGATGCCACGATGTTCGATATTCCGATTTTGCGATTCGGCCAAACCTACGAATCGATGGAAAAGCAGCCGGTCGTTCATTTCGACACCGGTGAAACGATCGCTCAGTTGCATCAGGCAACCGGAGCGATGGTCAAACTCGACCTGAAGAAGGCTCAGAAGTCGCGCGATGCGTTGCGAGCGATTCCGATTGCTCAACTGATCGAGATCTGCAAATCGGCGGCGCGGATGTATGTGGAAGACACGCTTCCCTGCGGAAATGGTTCGTTATCGCCGGCAGAATTCTGCCGCGTGCAATCGGCCACGACGGGTTTGCCCGAACAGATGTGCGCCGTCAACATGCGGAAGAATGCGTTCGTACTGGGCCACATGGACGAAGTGCTGGATGCACTGACGCGTGGCTTGCCCTATGAGATTCTGTCCAAAGGGTATGGCAAAGAATCGCGTGGAGTGATGGTGTCGTTTCAGGCCACGACGCCTGTATTCGGAATGGTGCTGCCAAACAATTCGCCGGGTGTTCACACACTGTGGTTGCCAGCCATCCCGATGCAGATCGGCTTGTGTATTAAGCCGGGCTCACAAGAGTTCTGGACGCCTTACCGCATCACGGAAGCCTTCTTCAAGGCAGGTCTGCCGCGTGAAGCGATTTCGGTGTACCCCGGTGGACACGATGTCGGCGGCGCCGTCATGACCGATTGCCAGCGGGCGATGATTTTCGGTGGTCAGACGACGGTCGATCAACATGCAGGCAACCCGCGGATTTCGGTGCACGGTCCCGGTTTCTCAAAAATCATTCTGGGTGACGACGTCGTCGATCGCTGGGAAGAGTATCTCGACCTGATGGTTGACAGCGTGTTTGCCAACGGCGGACGCAGTTGCATCAATGCTAGCGGTGTCTGGGCCTCGCGGCATACGCGTGAAATCGCTGATGCGCTGGCCCAGCGGTTGGGTCCGATCACTCCATTGCCACCAGCCGATCCTAAATCGTCGTTGGCGGCTTTCACCACTCCTGGCGTCGCTGCCGCCATGAACGCTCAGATCGACGAAGGTTGCCAGGCAGAAGGCGTCACCGAAGTGACCGCTAAATATCGCAGTGGAGATCGACTCGAAAAACGAGAACGGTGTGACTACCTGCGTCCAACGGTGATCCACTGTACTGGTCCGGATGTGCCTCTGGCCAATACCGAATACATGTTCCCGTTCGTGTCGGTCGTCGAGTGTCCGCAAAACAAGATGCTGTCGCAGATCAAGCAGACGCTGGTCTGTACCGCCTTGACGGACGATGCCAAATTCAAGCAACAGTTGTTAGACGCCACCAACATCGACCGGTTAAACGTCGGCCCGGTGCGCACGATGCAGTTGAACTGGCTGCAGCCACACGAAGGCAACATTGTCGACTTCCTGTTCCGCAACCGCGCATTCCAAGATTCACCACCCGAAGCGCACTGAGCGGTTTGGAAAGCAAGTTGTTATCGCGCGGGATGTTCGACATCGCATTCATCCCGCCAAGGCGATTCTGTCACTGCGATTGAGAGTGAGTCGCGCGGAATTTCTGAAGCTCCCCCCTTGTCGTCCGCTTGAACCGAGAGAACCACTTTGCGAGTTTGCTTCGGCTGAACCACTGCCGTTTTTTTGAAGACTTCCGGGACAGACCAGTGGACATCATCGACCTACGGACTGATCACGACGACAAACTGCTGCAACAGGTGTATTCGCAACTGTATCTCGCATGCTTCACTGATCCTGATGAGCAAGAGGATCTTGAGCAGTACCGAGACCGCTTGTTCGGTCCACAGAAGCCGGCACCGCAGCCAAAGACGCACTTCCTGGTTGCAGGCAATCACTTGAAGGATCCGGAGCAACGAGAGTTGCTGGGATTTTTGATCTTCGAACTGTACCGCGAGAGCAGTTGCGGCCTGCTGACCTATCTGGCCGTCGACCCAGCCACACGCGGTCAAGGTTTGGGACGGCTCTTGATGCGCCGTGCCATCGAGATCCTGATCGAAGAATGTTCTGAGGCCGGTGGGCTGAAAGCCGTTTTCGCCGAGACACACGATCCCAAATTGATCGATCCTGCCGATGATGCCATGTCACCTGATCAACGGATCCAGGTCATGAAACGACTCGGCGCGTATCACGTTCCGATTCGTTATGTGCAGCCAGAATTACGCCCCGGCGATGGGCGTTCGCGAAAACTGCTGCTGATCACGTTTTCGATCGCTCCGGATTGTTCGCCTGCCTTGAAAGGAAATGTGGTACTGACCTTCCTGCACGAGTTTTATCGCGCCCTGGGGGTGGTCGATCCCGATCACGATGCCGATTACCTGGCAATTAAGATCGATATTGAAACGACAATCGCGTCCGCTCAGCCGACGAGTTCCGTGACGAAGTCTGACTTGCCTCAGGCCTCAATTAATTGAATGGCGGAGCGATTCGTATTGGCGTTTGACCGTTGAACCGCGCGAGTGAAAAACGATCATGCTTCGAAAATCGATTGCACGTTTGCTGGTGTTGGGAGGTCGCCAAGGAGAAGATGCACTCTCGTCCAACCACCACGTTCAAATCCAGCGCGTCCATCCGTTCCCTGTTGGAGACGCTGCTGAAGCCTGTCGAAGACGATACGCTATGCAATCAGGTTCGGTTCTACCACCTGCAGTCGTCGCTGATTCTCGATTCGACCGGCTGGAAAGATCGCTGGATGTTCAGCGGTTGTCATCTGCCCGATATCATCGATCTGTTCTATTACCGGATTTTGCAGGACAGACGGAACTAGTCGACAGACAGCTCGGATTTGAATTATGCACCGTTTCTTCATCGGTCATCGTCCGCAGACACGCCTGGATGTTCCGCGGCTCAATCGTCGTCAGTTGTTCAAGCTGGGCTGTGCTGCGGCGGCCGGACTGCTGTCGTCCGGAACGAGCGACGCGCGATCGCAAACTCGACAAGGTTCCAGGGTGATCGTCGTCGGTGCCGGTTTCGCAGGTCTGGCTTGTGCGTATGAACTGGCCAGCGTCGGCTACGATGTCAAGGTATTCGAAGCGCGAAATCGAGTGGGCGGGCGCGTCCTGAGCCTGCAGGATCTGGTGCCAGGCAAGAATGTCGAAGCCGGTGGCGAATTGATTGGTTCGAATCACCCGCAGGTCCTGGCGTATGCCGCGAAGTTCGGTTTTGGATTCCTCGACGTTGCGCGCGGTGAAGGCGCAACTCCGATTCTGATCGGCGGACGCCGACTGACCGCGGCCGAGATCCAGCAAACGCACGCCGAAGTTGAAACGGCACTGGCCAGAATGACCGACGACGCACGTCCTGTCGTCGCCGACGAACCGTGGAACACACCGGACGCCAAACGCCTGGATCGACTGACGACGTCGGACTGGATCGACAGCCTGAAACTGTCGGATCTGGCCGCCAAACTGCTGCGACTGCAATACACGGCCGACAATGGAGTCTCCGCGGATCGCCAAAGCTATCTGGGAAACCTCGCACAAGTGAAAGGCGGTGGGCTGGAAAAGTATTGGACGGACACCGAAGTCTATCGACTCAAGGGTGGCAATCAGCAAATTGCGCTAGCGCTCGCCAGGCAACTGGGGGATTCACGATTGATCTTGAATCAAACCATTCGCGAGATCATTGCGACCGACAAGGGTCTGACCGTTATTGATGCGATGGGACAAAAACACTCCGCGGACGATGTCGTCCTGGCCGTACCACCATCCGTCTGGTCGACGATTCGGTTCTCTCCGGCGCTGCCGAAAGAGCTCTCGCCTCAGATGGGGGCGAATGTCAAATTCCTGTCTGCCGTGAAAAATCGCTTTTGGCGTGATGCTCGACTGTCCGACGAATCCAGGACAGATGGAGATATCAGCACGACATGGGAAGCGACTGAAGGACAAGGTGACGAAGGGCCGTTTGTACTGACTGCGTTCAGTGGCGGATTGCCGGCCGAGGCAATCCATCGCCGACCCGTTCCCGACCGGCAGCCAATGTATCTCAAACAACTCGAGGCGATCTATCCTGGCTTTGGCGTTCAATTCATCAAAGGACAAGTGATCGATTGGCTGGCCGATCCATGGACGAAGGCTGCGTATTCATTCCCCGCTCCGGGTCAGGTGACGACCCAAGGTCCCCTGTTGAGGTCGGGGATTGGCCGTCTGCACTTTGCGGGCGAGCATGTCTGTTACCAGTTTGTCGGCTACATGCAGGGCGCCCTGCAATCGGGGACCGAACTTGCCCAACGACTGGCAGATCGAGATAGTATCAAACCGAAGTCGTAGATTCCGACTTTCATCTCATGACTGCACTGGCAGTGGCCTGAGTTGCAGGCGGTCGCCGAAGTGATCAAATGCCAGGCCACTCCCTTGTCTGAAGACCTCCAAGTCCGTGGCACCTCAAGTTCAGAGTGTCTCACTGATTTTTCTGTCCGACAGGCACTTTGCGAGAATCTCGGTCATGATTCTTACCGGTTGTTGATCAACCAATGATGAGGGTTGCAGCTTGCGATTGAAAACCAGTGATGACCCGATCAACGCAGCAGCATCAACGGACACGAAAGGTGGCGAATGCACATCGGCGACCCGGATGAGTTTGTTGAAGCGGCCGTCATCACGATTCTGGGACTGTTGATCGGCTGCTGGTTCGCAGCGTTGGTCCTGCAGAGCATCATCAAACGTACCGAAGGGAGAAAGATTGGGTTTAGTTTGGCCTTTTTAACGGCATTCCTGTGCCTGATGATCACTCGTGCTTTGATGATAGGTCTGTACTGGGCAACCGGAGATCTTCATCCCAGTGTCGACATGCTGTTGCAGTTGGGAATGACACTGGCGGTACAAACCTTCGTGGTGGTGAAGCTCTATCGGTTGCCAGTTGCCAGAGCGGCGCGGATTGCAACCTGGCTGCTGATGATCTGGGTCAGCGTGGCACTCGCAATCCGCTTTGGCGGCGCCGGATTTGTGATGCTTCTCAGGTCTTTGAGTACGCATTCGGAATAGACGTCGCCAGAGATACACTTCCTATTGAATAACGTGTGGATTGTATTCAAAGCCCGCAGGCAGGTGGCTGATAGCCGATAAAGGTCCGTTGAACACGCTGTTCGTCGTCATACCGGGTTCGCAACAGGCCGTTTCTCTTCCATCAGGCCGACCAGATTCCCATCGGGGTCGCGTACGAAGCCGATCCACAAGTCGTGATCTGGTAATTTGGCGGTCAGTTGCGGTGCTCGTTCTGGCTGAGCCCCACGTTCGGTGATGGCTCCATACGATGTCTCAATATCATTGACTTTGAAATAGAGGATCGAATTGGCACCAATCGTGCCGGCTCCCTGAGGCGTCGTCAGCATGATCCGCACCGACCCAGCGGCCAGAAAGGCCAGATTCGGACCAGGACTGAACAAGAAACTCAGTCCCAGCACATCCCGATAGAACGGCAATGCGGTGTCGATACCGCTGACCGTCAGAGCGACTTGACCAATTTCCATGTTCGATGATTCCATGCTGGAGGGACTTCGTCGTTTCGAACGCATCTGCGGTTCGTAGTGGATCCGTCTGCGGAACGGTGTTCGTGATCACATGATCGGCGACCGACGATCGCGATAGCCGAGTGTGACTAGGATACATGGTCCACCAGAAATCACATTCATACCAAGTTCTTTCGACCGAGCGACCGCGTTGGGCGATTCGGCACCGGGTTGGAACCAGATCTGCTTGATCCCCAACTTGCCTGCCTGTTCGACAATCGATTCCGAAATGTGGGGCGGAGTGATGACAGAGATTCCGTAAACAGGCTCGGGCAATGACGCCAGATCGGGATAGGCCCGGTGGCCTTCGATTTGTGCCGCCGATGGATTCACAGGGTATGCAGGTCGATTTGTCTGCAAGTAGACCTGAAAGACCCGGTTACCGATCTTCGAAGAATCGCGCGAAGCACCAATGACCGCGTGCGGTGCACCTGCCAGGAAATCTTTGATGTTGGACTCCTGATCCATGGTACTGCCTCGTCGTGACGAGCCTCTTCGACATCTGACTGGTTTTATTATAGACCAGTCGCGGACGTATGAACGCCAATGACGAGATCGACTGCGGGATGCATCGATCTGCGACTTGTGCGACAATCGACGATGATCGCGACTCAAGGCGTTTGTTCACGCTCGTCAACTGACTGTGAGATTTGGATTGATCCGGCACAATCTTTCGAAACATCGCTGCTCGGGATGCGAGATCCGTAAACCGTTGTGCTTTTGTGAACATATTCCACAGATTGCGTTGCGGACACGCGTCCTGGTCCTGATGCACTCGAATGAGCTTACGCAAACCACCAACACGGCCAAGATCGCCCTGCGTGCGTTGACGAACAGCGAATTGCGGATTCACGGACGACTTGACCGACGTCTGACATCTGGAGAACTGCACGAACCGGACCGCACTCCGCTGCTGCTGTACCCCAGTCCGTTTGCCAAAGTCTTGAATCCCCAGTTCGTTGCCGGGCTGACAAACCCGGTGACACTGATTGTTCCTGACGCGAACTGGCGGCAAACACACAAATTCTCGCGCCGCGAACCCGCCTTGGCGGGAATCATGCACGTCTGTCTGCCACCGGGCCCGCCGTCGGAATTCCAACTGCGAGTCCAGCGCAACGAGGCGGGCGTTTGCACCCTTGAGGCGATCGCGAGGGCCTTGGGGGAACTCGAGAGCCGGGACGCTCAGGCGGCACTCGAACGCGTGCTGCGGATCATGGTTGAGCGAACGTTGTGGTCGCGCGGGCGGATTTCGACTGAAGAATGTGTCAACGCCGGGATTCCGGCCGGTGCTGCAAAACACGTACAAAACAAGATCAGCCTGCGAAGCAGCCGCCGTCGTGCCCCCGATTGCTGACTGGCACCCGGTCAATTTGGTCGTGACACGGACCGCCCAAAGCCGCCTGCGACAGGGTCAAACAGCGAACAGGGCTTGACAAATCAGACGTACTGTCTGTTAATGGAGTCAATTCCATTCCCGCTGCTGATGGGTCTCCACCAATTGTGGCTGAAAAGGTTTCCCATGAGAAATCCCACTCCAACATATTGTCGATTAGCGGAATTCGTCGTCGCAATCACAGTCGTTGTTGCCGGAGCGATTTCCGCCCGGGCAGATGACGTGCAGAACCTGGCCGATAAGATCGACCGTCGGATCGAAGCGCGCTGGAAATCGGATGGAATTACGTCGGCCCCGATCGCGGATGATGCCGAATATCTGCGACGCGTTTCATTGCACGTCGCCGGTTCGATACCGACTGTCGCCGAGGCACGACAATTTCTGCACGATGAATCGGCAGGTCGTCGACGCAAGATCGTCGACACCTTGTTGGATGGGCCTCACTACATCACGAACTTCAGCAATTTCTGGACGCGCGTGATGATGCCCGAATCGGCGACAGACCTGCAAGGACTGGCGCAGCGTCCGGGTTTCGAAGCCTGGGTGCGACAGCACTTGGGCAGCAATACGCACTATGACGCGATGGTGTACGAACTGCTCACGACGCCTTTGGCTGGTGATCGAGGGATGAACGCCGCCTTACAGAATGCCGGCACCGTCTCGCCGATCGCGTTCTTCACGACGAAGCAGATCAAGCCGGAAAATTTGGCGGCCGCGACATCACGGATGTTCATGGGAATTCGGATCGAATGCGCCCAGTGTCACAATCATCCCTACGATGCCTGGAAACAGGAGCAATTCTGGGGGTATGCCGCGTTCTTCGCGGGCATCGAACGAACTACGCGCGGGGACGATGTCATTGGTCCCGTCAAAGAAGTGTTCGATCGCCGCGAATTGACGATTCCCGACCAGGAAACCGTCGTTCAGGCCGCCTATCTGGATGGAACTCAACCGCAGTGGAAGTCCAAGGTCAGCTCGCGGCGGACTTTGGCCGATTGGCTGACAGCGAAGCAGAACCCGTACTTTGCCAAATCGGTCGTCAACCGCTTGTGGGGTCACTTCTTCGGCGTCGGAATCGTCGAACCGATTGATGATTTTGGCGGCAACAACAAGCCCAGCCACCCGGAACTGCTCGATGAACTGGCCGCCGATTTTGCCGCTCATGATTTCGATCTGAAATTTCTGATCCGCGCCATCACCGCATCACAGACTTATCAGCGGACCAGCCGCAAGACGCACGACAGTCAAAGCGAGCCACAACAGTTCGCGAGAATGTCCGTACAAGGGCTGACCGGCGAACAACTATTTGATTCAGTCGCGGTTGCGGTCGGGCATCTGGAAATCTTCCAGCAACAGCAACCGTTCGCATTCAATCAGGGCGGCCCGCGACGAGACTTCTTAGAACTGTTCACCCCTGACAATAACTCGCCAACCGAACGTCAAACGTCGATCTTGCAGGCATTGGCCTTGATGAATGGTCAGTTCACCGCCAACGCCACGAGTCTGGACCAAAGCGCAACATTGGCGGCGGTGGTGGAATTTCCGTTGATGAAGCCGCAGGATCGCATCGAAACGTTGTTCCTGGCGGCACTGACACGTAAACCGCGTCTGGACGAAGTGGAACGCTTAAGCAACTACGTCGAAATCGGCGGACCATCAAAGAATCAAAAACAGGCATTGGCCGACATCTTCTGGGCATTGCTGAATAGTTCGGAATTCTTGTTCAATCATTAGCGACGCTGGCATACGATAATCGAGGGCATGAACGGCGTTGCCGCCGATTTGGCAGGCAATGACGATCCGACCTACTGGTTTGAAAGAATCGATATCAATCTCGTTTGGAATTCGATGATGACTGGACGAACTGCCATCAATCGCCGTGACCTGTTGAAACTGTCTGCTTACGGTGCGTTCGGCGCGTCGATGTCGCGCTGGCTACCAGCGCTGGCAAACGAAGCCAGCGCGTCGCCGGAACGTCGTCGATCGATGATCCTGTTGTGGATGACCGGCGGTCCGCCTCAGACCGATACGTTCGATATGAAGCCCGGTCACGAGAACGGCGGGCAATTCAAGCCGATCGAATCGTCGGTGCCCGGAATCCAGGTGTGCGAACACCTGCCGCAGGTGGCCAAGCTGATGCACCACTGTGTTCCGATTCGGTCGATGAGCACCAAGGAAGGCGATCACACTCGAGCCACGTATTTGCTGCGCACAGGCAACTTGCCACAAGGCCCGATCGATTATCCCACCATGGGATCGCTGTTCAGCAAAGAACTGGGATTGGACAAATCGGACTTACCGAACTATGTCGCAGTCGCACCGTACACCCAGTTCAGCCCGGCGGCTTACGGTCCCGGTTTCCTGGGTCCCAAGTTTGCGCCGCTGGTGGTCGGCGATCCCAATCGAGTCGGTGTGAATGTTACCGGCAACAATTACGATCAATCGCTGTCCGTCAAAAACCTGTCCCTGCCCCAGGGGATCAATGTTGAACGCGCCGACGCACGACTGTCGTTGCTGGGCGATCTGGAAACAGATTTCGCCGCACAGCGGCCGGGCTTGAATTCCGACAGCCACCAGTCAGCGTATGCTGCCGCCGTGCGGATGATGCGATCCGAAGCCGTCAAAGCATTCAACCTGGATGATGAAGACGCGAAGTTGCGCGATACCTATGGCCGCAACCAGTTCGGCCAGGCCTGCCTGTTGGCCCGGCGATTGGTCGAACGAGGTGTGCCGTTTGTCGAAGTCTCTTTGAACGGCACCGGCAACAATCAGACGTTTGCCTGGGACACTCATCAGCAGAACTTTGCCGCCGTGAAAGGCTTGCTCGGAGTTCTCGATCCTGCCTGGGCGACGTTGATGAGCGACCTGAAGGATCGCGGTCTGCTCGATTCGACCATGATCGTCTGGATGGGTGAATTTGGACGCACGCCAAAGATCAATCCGCAAACTGGCCGCGATCACTTCCCGAACGCCTGGTCAACGGTGATGTGCGGCGGTGGCATCAAGGGTGGGCAAGTTGTGGGCAAGACCAGCGACGACGGTATGAAAGTCGACGATCGTCCGGTTTCCGTTCAGGATCTGTTCGCCACGATGTGCAAAGCGGTCGGGCTCGATTCCATGAAACAGAACCTGTCGAATGTCGGCCGGCCAATTCGCCTGGCGGATCCGTCGGCAAAACCAATCAACGAAATCGTGGGCTGAAAAACTTGTCCAGTCGTTTCGATACCCAACAGTTCTCGATTCGACTCTCACGCGGCGCTCAACATGAAGCATCTCGGCCTGCTAATTCTTGTGCTGTTGACCGGGTCGGCACTGGCCGACGAGCCGCGCGGCGATACGCAGTCGGTCATCTATCTCGGCGATAACGGTATCATCGTCATCGATTTCAAAATTCAGATCGCGGGCAAAAGTCCAACGCAGTCGTTTCAACAGTATGTCGACGATCTGATGAAGTCTATGGGTGCAGGAGCCGACGGGTTCGTCACGACGGATCAGGCGCGTGGAAAATACCTGAACGCCCGCGACGCGTTACAGGCACAACTGATCCCGCAATCTGAAGTCGTGGCACCGAACACGACGCCTGACACAAGTCCCGCCGACGGAAAGATCTCGCGGACTGAATTCCTGACCTATTTCAAACGGATTGGTTTGCAGCCTTTTCTGATGGTTTACCAAGCCAACGCCGCTCCCGCGATGGGGGCTCGGCCGAACCGTCAGCAGACACGGAATACCGCCGAAGTTCCCCTCTTCGCACGACTGGATCTGAACAACGACGGCAAGTTGTCTGCCGCGGAATTGACGGGTGCCTTGAAGACCATGCGAAAGCTGGATCTGGATGATGATGAAACGATCAGTCTGGCCGAACTGAATCCGATCAGCAATCAGGGCTTTGTCGTCGATCAACAGATGAATCAGACTCGCGCCGCCAACCCCAGTCCCTTTTTGGGTATGGGATCGGACGAATCATTGCCAAA
>Ga0105238_10000187_pt1 | contig 68273 bp, 123 predicted proteins | sample KBSC34metaG_FD_81526 | JGI IMG/M metagenome (GOLD analysis project Ga0105238, IMG submission 81526) | Corn rhizosphere microbial communities from Kellogg Biological Station, Michigan, USA - KBS C3-4 metaG | ecosystem: Host-associated > Plants > Roots > Rhizosphere > Soil | place: Michigan, USA...
ACGGGTACCCGTACGCGACCACGGCTCAGGTTGTGCGGCAGCACGTGGCAGCGCTTATGGAGATTGCTGACTTCGACCGCGCGCCGCAGGTATCACTGACTATTCGTGAAGACGACTGGATCATCCCAGGGGATTCAGACTTGTGGCCGTTGTGGAAGAAGTATTACCGTTATCACGAGAATTCGTCGCATCGCTGCGTGAGCTATTACTGGAACGGCGACAACTTCGTTGGAAAGACAGCGTTTCTCAAGGCGATCAACGAAGGGCGTCGTTCGCAGACTCTTCCAACCTGTCATATCGCCATGCGGGCGCAGCAGTGGCGAGAGATCTACGGGCTCGCCGTCGGTGAGAACCTGGCCGATGCCGTCGAGCGCACGCTCACACAGTGGTATGAGCGCTATCCACGTGATGGGTTCAATACATGGATGAGCGATCAGGACATCATGACTGCGCGGGTTTGTCAGCAGCCATGGTTTCCGACGGGACGTCCACCGGACGATGGACTTGCGCACGAGAGCGGTGAGGTGCTGTTTGTGGGTCGCAAGGGGCAGCCGCCGCTTGATCGGCTCGATCGATCGCATCTCAGCGACTGGAATTTTGACAACGAGAATTGGCTTGACGCTTCCCATACAGGGCGCTGGAAAGACGCTCATGTGTTTCGTGCATCACATACTGATGAAAACTGGCAAAAGCTGCGGCCGATAGTTGCAGCGCTGTTGCCGGATCATGTGCAGTGGGTTGATGAGTATCAGCGTGCGTTTCTCGAGGCAGGTAAATGATTCTTCAGTACATGATGCGGGATGCGCGACCCACTGGTGGTGTCTGGGCGCTGAGTGACGTCGTCAAGCATGCAATGATGAAGTCATTAGCACTATCGAAGCGACCGATGGTGATTCGAGCGCACGGAAGTGAGATCGACGCACGGATGTTTCATTCAGTGGCCGATATACTACCATGGGGGACGGTGATTGTTTTTGATGATCTCCAAACACCAGCCTCGGTCCTTGTTGGTGATACCGCGTCACATGCAGAGTGGCGAGAGTGGCGACCGGCTGGAGTTGAGCCACACGAAACCGCGTACGTGCGCTCGCACTATGACGGCAACACGTACGGAACGCATCAGCGCTATTTGATCGAAGCGGTGCGTTTGACGGAAGGGCCGGTGTTGGAACTGGGTTCAGGAGATGGGTCGACGCCGATACTGCATTCGCTTGTGGCAGCGAGTTCGCAGATCCCGGGACGCTTGCTCATCACTGTTGACAATAACGATGAATGGCTTGAGCGTTATACCGGCATGACGTCTGAGAGACACCGATTCGCACGCCGAGATGATCCGGCCAAGTTTCTCGACGAATCTAGTAATACTCAAATGGGCGTTGTATTCGTGGATCATGCGCCGGGCAATACACGTGCTGATGCGGTCGAGAAGGCACGCAAGGTTGCGGATTATGTAGTCGTGCATGATACCGAAGATAACGGCTACGAGATCTGGGATACGTTGCAATCGTTCAAGTACGTGCGTCACTTCAGGTACATGCGCCCGTGGACCAGCGTTGTCTCGATGACACGTCCGATCTTCGACGACCCTTACAACAAAGAGTCATGAACGGCGGCTACTATTATACGGATCGCGAATCGCGGCTCCGGCCGCTAGAACGCTGGTTCCGTCGAGCAGTTTGTCGCATCTTCGGATGCATGCCGTTTAGTGAATGGTCGGCCAAATACGGCTACTGCATGCGTTGTGGACAATCCTGTGAAGAGGAGCTGTGATGGGTCTCGTTGAATGGCTCAATGCGCTCGCTCGCGAGTTGAATGGCTTCTATGATGAGGATAATAATCTCCTCGTAGATCCCGGCGACGGTATCGGCGCCAACAGCTACGCCTACGGTGAGCTGGTGCAGATGTACAACAGCAAGTGGTCGCCGCGAGAGGCGGCCGATGTCTTGCGCATGGGTGGCGTGTTTTAGTAATGATCGACCTCGGGCTCTACCAAGGACTTCCTGATATTCTCTATACCGAGGGCTTGCTTCCGGTCGTGGACGTTGTTTGGGATGTAGGCTGGTCACAACCAACGGTTGAGTCATTGCGCAGCGCCGAAGGCGCCGCCGGCCAGAGTCGACGTACAGCTCTCCCGAGGCGCGGCGTCATCGCTGTGTTTCTGCGCGAGCTGCCCGACATGCTGCGCGTCCTCGAGCGCGACGGTGGCGGTGGCCGTTACATCGTCGTGGCTCGGGATGGTGATTCGTTGCTCTCACGGGTGCTCACGCAAGGATTACCGTCGTGTGTGCAACATCTGTTTGCGGTCTATACGCAGACGAGCGCGCGCACGACACCCATGCCTTTTGCGTTGCGATGGCGGACGCATGTCGAGTCGTTGGTGCCGTATCTTGCGGTCCCGCGCACCAAGGAGCGGAGTGTTCTGGTAGCTCATCAGAATCTGCATTGGTTTCGCCCGGGACACGAGCGTAGGGTTGCGAACGCCTACTTTCGGGACAAGCCGTGGGCGACTGTGCGCGAGGCACCGGACAATCAGTATCCGATGACCAACGATGAGTATTTGCGGGCGCTGCGCTCGCATGACTACTTCGTGGCAGCCTCGGGCGACGGCAACCAGGACGGTGGCGTCGAGCGCGTGGCTATGTGGGAAGGGCTGGCGCTGGGCTGCGTTCCGTTGTGTACACGGAGGCAGGTGCAGTGGAATGATTTGCCGGTGGCGGTGGTCGATTGCTGGGAGCAGGTAACGGAGGGATTATGTGACGCGAGTATAGATGCGTTGCACAATCAATCGTTAGATCGAGTGCGACTGACGTATTGGCTCAAGAAAATCTACGACAAAACGAGGGAGCTGTGATCATTGCAGTGACGTCTTCTTGTGCTCGGGATATTGATTGTGCGGCCCAGCTGCATGAGCAGCTGACTCGTCATGGTGTCGAGCACCATCTATTCGTGGAGCAGGTTGATCGGTCACTGTTCGAATCGCGCTTCGGTCGCGTGCGACTCAAGCCCGACGACGCCGGAAACGGACTTGGTCGTGGTGGTTCACTCTGTCGGTGGAATATACATCGACAGATTGTGCCGTTGGTCGGTGATGGAGACACTGTCGTCAACATCGATTCGGATTGCTTCTTCGTTAACGAATCAATGATTGAAGCGTTGGCATGTCGTCCCGGTGAAACGAAAGGCTTCACGCGGCACGATTCGCCAATCATAGCGTCGGAGACTGAGAAGTTCTATCACTGCTCAGGAATGATCATCGCTGCTGCGAGTGATGTCTATATCAAGGCGTGGAGCATTGGTCATGAAGAGCTGTCAGCACTGTGCTACAGGTTGATTGATCAAGGACTTCACTGCTCGGAGGACATCACGGCGTCGTATCTATATCAATGCCGAGCGGGTGGACGAATTGTTCATTTGGACGATCAGTTTAGCCGGTTTATCAATCATGAGATTCCGCGGCGGTATGATCTGACTGACGACCGAGCATCTGTCGACGTGATTTGTTGAGTCTGGAGACTGAAGAGCTTCTACCGGGACAACGCCGCGATCGAATATCAGGGCTTGTGCAGCCGTGGTTTGTACCGACGGCGTTAGACGAGATCGAAACATGGGATATGTCCAGTGACGTTGTGCTCGAATGGGGCGCCGGTCGTTCTACGTTGTGGTGGGCGAGTCGTGCCGGGCGCGTGATTTCGATCGAGAGCAGCGCCGCGTGGATTGGTTGGATCCGAAGCAATCTTTCAACCGACAACGTGGAGCTGATTCAATGTGATTGGGGAGAGGTCGAAAAATTACCCATACCAGAGAGTTGTGTTCCGACGATTGTGGTTGTTGATGGAAGCGCACGAACGGCGTGTCTTGAGGCAGCGATTCATCTTCCACGGCCACTGAAAATCGTCTGCGATAACTGGCAACAGCCGGACGTGTATGTAGATGATGTTGCAGTGCAATTGATGGCGCCGTTCGTTGGCAAAATTTATGCGCAACAGCAATGGCAGACTGCGATATGGTGGTTGTGAATGGCGACAACGTTGATCACTACGGTGCAGGGGATCGGTCTCGGAGTGATGGGCCAGTCACTGGCTGAGCATTGCCCCGAGATTACGCATATACAAGGTGTGCGGCGCAATCCTGAGCAGCATATTGATCTCAAGTTTCCTGAACGCTGTATATTGACGATTCACGATAATATGATTCCGTTGGGATTATTCGAGAAGAGTCAGTGTAAGTATGGAGACAAGATCGTATACATCGAGACGTCATATAGTACGTCGAGGATGCTTCGAAACGCTGGCTATCGGACGATCTGGATTCCCATGTGGGAACAAGGCTCTGTCCCCATCGAGATACTCAATACTGATACCTGTGTCTCAGTTACCCAAAAGACACTGAGTGAAGTTCAGAAAGTTCAATTTGCTCACAGTGATGATGGTCGACATCCACCACTTCATATCTTGCATAAGTATCTACCTTGGCCCGTCGATACTGTTGATGTCGTTCCTAAGCGCGTTGAGCGCGTTCGGACGATTCTGCATAACGCCGGCAGTCTTGGCGGCAATCTTCGCAAAGGCACTCAGCAAGCCATCCAGATTTTTCAACGCTCAGGGCTCGCCCGTCGCGGTGTACGTCTCGTTATTCATACGTGGGTACCCGTGCCACCGGAGATCGAATGTGTATTGAGTACAGCACCAGAGGGTATTGAATGGACCAATAAGTTTCTGCCTCGTACAGAGGATATCTACGACGCCTACGATCCCGACCTTCTTCTCATGCCGTCCAAAATTGAAGGTCATGCGCTTGTGGCACTCGAGGCCATGGCCCGCGGTATACCAGCTCTCGTCACCGACTACGCTCCCATCAATGAGTACGAACAGAACGATCTGTTCAAGCTCCCCATCTCGCACTACGTGGCATCACCGCTTCGGGCTCCATATGCAATTGTCGACATCAACGAAGGCGCCAATCAGTTGCGTCGTCTTTGTGCTCTTGATCTGACCGAGAAGTCGATCGAAGTGGCGGATTTCGTCGAGAAGCAGATGTCGTGGCAAACACTCGGACAGCAATGGCGAGATCTACTCTCGTGATTCCGATCTATAAGCCATTTCTCCCTGAAGAGGTGAAAGTCTACGCGCTGGATGCTATCAAATCAGGATGGATCAGCTCGCGTGGCGAATATGTCGAGCGGACGACTGAAGCACTCAAGGGGATTTTCGGATACAAGCATGTGCTTCTCACAAGTTCAGGGACTGCGGCCGGGCATCTCACGACTATTGCGTTGCGCAGGTTCCGTCCTGACATTGGTCGAATTGTTGTCCCCAACAACGTCTATGTTGCGGCGTGGAATACGTTGTTGCAGGAGTATTCACTCGATACTCTGTGGGCCGTCGACGCTGATATTGATACGTGGTGCGCCGGTACGAAGGGATACCAGCTCGCAATTCAAGATCCGTGGCGTGTAGCAGCGCTCGTTGTGCACAACCTTGGCGGCGTGGTCAACGTCGCTCGGATGATGAATGAGTGTCCAGCTCTGTCCGTCATCGAGGACAACTGCGAGGGGATTTTCGGGGCCTACAACGGGCATCCTACCGGGACGTTGTCATTGGCCTCGTCGATCTCATTTTTTGGAAACAAGACGCTAACAGCCGGCGAAGGTGGCGCGTTCGTGACTGGTGATGCGAACGTCTACGAGTACATCGCCCGTGTCGGTAACCAAGGGGCAACCGACAAGCGCTACCGGCACGACGTGCTGGGCTACAACTATCGCATGACCAATGTGCAGGCTGCTTTGCTCTACGGACAGCTGTTGCACGTGGATGAAATTCGTGCGCGGAAGCAGTTTGTATTCGAGAGCTATCGAGCTGGTCTTCCCCTTGATCGCGTAGTGCTACAGAAAAGTGAAGATGGAACCGTAGCCGCGGACTGGATGATGGGTGTGCGAGTGGTTGGGAGTCGTGGCTATGAGGACGTTGAACGTTTCATGGCAGAGCGCGGTGTGCTGGTGCGGCCGATGTTTTATCCGGTGCATGCACATGAGCATTTACGAGAGATGACGTGTGCTGGGGCCAAGATCGCGCGATTGCTGCATAGAGAGTGTTTTATGATTCCGAGCTACCCAGAGATGACGGCGAGTGAGGTTTCTCAGGTGATCGCCGCCGTGCACGCATACGCAAGGAGTTTCTGATGGGGGTGTTTCGACTGACCGACGTTTCGAATACTGAGCGCGAGAGTAAACAGTATTGGGACGAACGTGTCTCGAAAGACTGGTCACAGCCGATGCATGGTTTGTTTGCTCAGTATGAAGACGATCGAATATTGCGGATGGATGCGCGCAACTGGACGATTTTGAGATCGCTGCTCCAGCCACGCAATCCCCCGTGGCAGCGTGTGCTCGAGTGTGCATGTGGCTACGGTCGATATGCATCAGAAATGACGACATTGTGCGACGAATATATCGGTATCGACTTGGCTGATCTCAACATCGTTGAAGCTCGACGATTGAACGAAGGCACACAACGTGCGTCGTTCTTTGTAGCTGACATGGCGAGGTTTGATCCCGGGGTTAAATTTGATTTGATCTTCATGGTAGCGGCGTGGTCGTCGATCGAACAGAAGTCAGCGGAGATAATACAGCATCTCAAAACACGGCTCTTGAAGCGAGGCGGGAGGCTGGTTGTTTTTGAGGAAGATCTGTACATGGTGATAGTGAAAACATGATCAAACTCAATCTTGGGTGTGGAAACAAGATTCTCGAGGGCTATGAGAATCTTGATCTCTACAGCACAACATCCGGTGTACAGCGAGTCGATATTCGCCAGCTTCCATATCCTGATGCGTCAGTTGACGAGATACTGGCCGAAGATATCTTGGAGCATTTCGGGCGGCTCGAGTGGCGGAAGATCTTAGCGGAGTGGGTGCGCGTGCTCAAGCCGGGCGGAACCATCACAATTCAGTCGCCGGATATGATTCGGCTCGCCGATGCACTTAGCCATGCTGGCAACGCAAGCGACGACGAAAAATGGGAGGCGTTCAATCGCCGCATATTCGGTGGCCAGGGTGATGGCGTGACCGATGGTAAAGGCATGTACCACTACACAGGTTTCAGCGTTGCGTTTCTGCTTCGTCACTGTGAGCGTGTTCATAGTCTCAGTTACGTGCGAGAGAACTACCACAACTACAATTTCACGCTGGTGATGCGCAAATGAGCGATAAGACGATCGTCGTGACGTCCGCAACGCCTGAGGCTGATTACTCGTTCCCGTTGCCGTTGACTTGTCTCTTGTGGCGAGAGCTGGTCGGATTCGAGCCGATCGTCTACCTCGTCAGTAGCAGTGCCTGGCTGCGACCGGGACCAAAAGCATGCGTTGACGCGCTCAAGATGTGGGGCTTCAAGGTTATTGAATTCTATCCTATCGAAGGCCACGATAATGTGGTCAATTCGAAACACGTCCGCGAGCATGCTGCGGTTGATCCCGGCATCGCACCGGACACCTGGATCATGCCCGCCGACGCTGATCTCTGGCCGCTTCAATGCGAGTTCTATCACCAGCACGAAGGTGCTCAAGAAAAGGCTGTGCTCTATTACGCCAACGGTGATGGTTTCAAATCGAAGGCAGAGACGATCACGAGCTTTCAGGAGGGACGACGTTTTCCGACGATTCCGTTGTGTCACGCCACGATGCGGGCTCGAGAGTGGAGACAGTCATGGGAGCTGCACGCAGGGTTGTTGGCGAGCAGTATGAGACAGACGTTCGCGAATGACGGAGTGAGCGATGCGTCTCGTGTTCCGCCTGATGAGATACGTGTTGGCTGGGAGTGGTGGGTAAGGTCAGATCAACGAGTATTGACGTGGCGACTGTGTCAACAGCCCTGGTTTCATGACAAAGGACAGGGTGACAAGGTTCGCTATATTGAGCGCTCGAAACGCAAGGGGCCACCAGATGACCGGCTCGATCGAGGTATTCTCAGTGACTGGACTAATCTCGGTGAAAAATTCTGGGTCGATTCTCACATTTTCAAGCAACCGCAGCTGCATCAGCACTGGTTGAAGCTGTATGCACTCTTTGCATTACGGCTACCCAAGTTCGCTGAGTGGTCATTGAATTATCACCGTCAGTACCTTGGTGGCTAGTAGTTGCACGTCAAAAATACAACGAGCCCAGGATAGCTCCGAAAGTGTGGTGTAGTACAACAGGGCTACATGGAAAACCGCACATATCACTGCGCTCAGATCTCAAATCATGAACCTTGTAAGTGTTGTACACGTTGTCACGATCTCGGGAGTTGTTTCGTCGTACGTAGCGACGATCGTGATTACACGTTGTGCTGCCATGCGGTTGGACGCTTGATAGATATCAAACCGGAGGTGCAGATTGTGAAGGATATAGATGACGAGCTGCTGGCGATCTAGCGTCTGGTGATCAGTGAACTCAGTACACCTGATACCAGCCCACCAACGATTTCGTTTCCGAGTGAAAATCCGGCGTCTTTGAGATCACGAACGACAACACCAAACATTTCGGCCGGTCTTTTCTTTAGAATCTCGACGGGGTCTCGACCAAGTTGTGCATCGAGAATTCCTCGTTGAATCAGCTCGAGTGCGACCTCGCGAAGATATTCACGGAGCAGCGAAAGGCGGCCCTCGAGTCGCTTCGTCTGTGCCATCTCGTTATTCTTCTTGGGTTTTCGATGCTTGTCAATGGGTCTCGACTGCGAGAAAATGCATGTGATGCCGCCGGTAGTAAGCGACAAAGTGCTTGATCGCGTCCGCAAATTCAAAGCGATGGCGGCGAGCCCAAACGAGCACGAAGCGGATACAGCTCGTCGACGACTCAATGAGCTGTATCGCCAGCACAATATCTCAGAGGGCGACATCATCGATGAGGCGACCGAGGTCGCCGTTCTGGGATATGCGCTCGATGGCAATCAACGTGTGGAGCTGTCGCGTCAGGTTGCTAAGAGTCGCGGATGCAAGACGCTGGTCAAGCGTGAAGGCATAGCGTTCACAGGGTCGCCGCCGGCAGCCAAGGATTCACGGCAGCTCTACACGGCCCTCGTCGGCATTGTTGAGTCGAATTGCGAGTTGTCACCAGGGCAGCGCTACACCGACAACGACCATCTGGCGTGGCGGACGTGTTTCTGGTTGGGCTATGTTGCCGCGGTGCAGCGTCAGCTTGACCCAGAGCATGGGAGCACACCGCAAGAAGCGTTGACGACCATTGTCCAGCGTATCGGAGACAGTGCGCCGCAGCTGCTCAAGCGTGTGGCAGATGGACTACTGAGGGACCATTCGCCTGAAGAGGCGGACCAGTGGCGGCGGGCCGCTTATGCAGCTGGAGAGCAGCTCGGTGTTGCGGTGCCCATTCCTGCGTTTCGTAGAAGATGATAGACTAGAGAAAACGACCTACTCGGGGTGCGAGTTCCCTGAACGGAGATAATCCGATGGGGACTCTGCGCAAATTCCTTGCATTACTGGTGCTGTTGGTGCTGCCGCGTCTGGCTCAGGCGCAGATCAGTGGCATGACTTTCTACAACGGCTCGACCCTATTGGGCCACGCCACCACGTACAAGGCTGACGGCACAACCATCACGTGCACGATCTCGGGCGCCACCGTCACGTGCTCGTCGGCTGGTGGCATTGGCGGTACGATCACAAATCCGCATATTCCATATGCTGTATCGGGTAGCGCGCTGGGTGATACGACGGCTACTTGGGACAACGTCAACGACGTTTTGGCACTTACGAGTAATGGCAATAGTCAAGCCGCTCCGTTGACAACTTTCTCGACGGGAGGCGGAGGTCACGGTAGTGGAACTATCGCAATTGGAGGTTCGTACGACAATATTATCGGGCCGGCTATTGGTACGACGACTTCAAGTTCACTCGGTTTCTTTATTTCCAATCAGGCACCACTATGGGAGATTTTGATCTCTGATAATAGCTGGAGCCCAGTTGGTAGTGGTAATACGAATATCGGTCAGGCCAGTCATATCGTTAACAACGTTTTTGTCAATAACCTCACCAACGCTAACGGCAACGGCGTCAACGTCATCGCCAACACCTCGGCCGGGGCGTCCCTCTCCGTCACCCCCGGCATCAACAACGGCGGAGTGCAAAACAGTCTCGTAGTTACGAACTCCGCATCAATCAATCAGACGACAAACACTGAGATCCCTGGTGTCAACTTCAATCTGTCTGCCACTCGCCAGTGGTCAGCCGGTGGCGGCACCCAAGCGACTCAACGCGAATTCTTGATCCAAGCGCCAACGTACGCTGCGACGGCGGGCTACACCATCACGACGGCAGCGACGGTCGGTGTGACAGGAAGACCTGTGGCCGGCACCAACGTGACGATCACGGAGAGCATACCGCTACTTGTGAACAACAACAGTATCGGAGCTGTCTCGACCATTGCCGCCACAGAAGGCGTTGTGCTGATGAACTCGACAGCGGCGGCTGCGGGCGCGCAGCAATTCAGCCCGATGTTAGTTTTGGATGGCCAGGGGTGGTCCACCACCAATACGGCATCGCAGGATGTTCGGTTTGGGATGCAGACGACGCCTGTGCAAGGAGCGGCAACTCCAAGTGGCACCTGGCACCTGATGCAGTCGATAAATGGCGCAGCTTATTCAGATCAATTAACGATGTCGACGGGTGGCACGATGATTGTGTCGACGCAGAACGGCGTGGTTCAAGCAGCACACTATGATCGCAGCACCGCGTCGGTCGGCTTCGGTGATGTGACCGCGACTGGACCCATCTCAATTGGTCGCGCTGGCCTGCAAAACAACATCGCGTTGAACGCAGGTGTCACAGCCGTGACCATGTCATATGCCGCAGCGACGTCAAGCGCGCACAATCTTTTGACGCTGACTATGCCAGCGGATACCGGACAAACTGCATCGACTGAAGTCAACGGTGTTCTGTATAATTTTTCCGCTACGCGTACTTGGGCGACTGGAGCTATCGCGACGCAAAGAGAATTTCGTGTTCAGCCACCGACGTATGCGTTTAACGCCGCATCGACGATCACGACAGCGGCGACAGTAGCTATTGATGGTGATCCTATAGCTGGGACTAACGCGACCATCACTGAATCGATTCCCCTGCTGATTATGAATAACGGTTTTGGCACAGCCGCAACCTTCGCAGCATCAGAGGGTGTTTCGTTGCAGAATACGACTGCGGCGGCTGCGGGCGCGCAACAAAGCTCGCCACTTCTTGAATTCTGTGGGCAAGGCTGGGAGACCGGCACAGCCGCGAGCCAAACAGCTTGCTTTGCGTTGCAGGTGCAGCCGGTTCAGGGTTCGACCAACCCCACCGCGCAATTGAATTTCTTTCAATCCATCAATGGCGGCGCCTACGCGACGGTAGGACAAATCACCAGCGGCGGTTCGTGGACGATTCCAAGCACCGGCACGCTTGCAGTTAGCGGGAACGCGTTCTTTACACAAAGCATGCGGTGGGGCAGAAAGACTGTCGCTGACGTGAACTACACGCGCGTCAGTACCGACGGTATGACAATCGCGTATACAAGCATTACGGCTGCAAGGACTATCACATACAGCAGCAGCGTCGGAAACGCCGCCGCCCCCGAATTTTTGATCATCAAAGACGAATCGGGAAACGCGTCGGCCGGCAACACAATCTCGCTGAGCGGCCCAACGCTCGACGGCGTGGCAAGCCCTAACGTAGTAGTCAACACCGCAAGTGGTGTGCACAGGATCTACTGCACGGGAACTGCGGCGTGCTTCACGTGGTAGTGTGCGGTTAGATATTCCGGGGGCGGGTGGGTACATAGCGATCGACATTCCTGAGGCAACAGCCATAGGGTCAGGATTATTCACTGCGTCCGACAAGATCAAGCTCGATAGTTTTCCTCGAAATGTAAAAAGCTTCGGTGCTGTCGGCAACAACATCGCGGACGACACGTCTGCTATTCAGGCTGCTATCGACGCTTCGGCTATAGACGGCGCCCCCATCGTCTTCCCACCAGGCACGTACCGAATCACGGCCGCGTTGATCTTTTTGAGGCTCCTCGGCGTGAAAATCATCGGTGCAGGTTCGCAAGCGACCTCCATCGTGTGGGCAGGTGGAGTTGGCGGGACGATCTGGAACATATCGGGCTGCGCGCGTTGCAAGTTTTCCGGCTTCAATATTCAGGGATCGGGCGACACAACTGGGATACTAATGAACGGCATTCTGGGGACACCCAATGTCGTTTCGACATTGAATCGCTTTGACGACATTTTCGTTTCGACGGGCTGCTCGTATGGCGCGCGCATCGGAACGATTGCTTATCAGAGCGATCAATCGAAGTGGTTCAATTGCCAGTTTTTTCATTGCACAACGGCAGGTGTGTCGATCGAGGATGCCAATGCCGTGGTTCATAATTTCTGGGACTGCACCTGGCAATATTGCGACGCCGGCATCACCGCCATCCTAAACGGGACTGGTGGATCATTTAACTTGTTTGGTTGTGGATTCGCAGGCAACGGCATCAATCAAAGCGCAGCGACAAGTTACGATATTGCAGTCTATCCGAGTTCGCGTGGGTGCAAGATCAATGCGTGGTCTGAAGGTAGTTTTCGTTTCTTGCGCACAGCTGCTGGTTCTACCGCTACACAGGTGACTCTTGATGAATGCAGCGTCAACGGCATGACGGATTCGACAGGAGCTGGTGCCGGTCTTGGCGTTGGTATTCTTTGGGAGGCGTCAGGCGGTTTGAATATTCTGGGCGGTAAGTACAACGGTACATACAAAGGTGTATCAAGTGCGTTGCAGATACAGATCGGCGCCAATAATAGTAAGCGAGCTAATATCAACATCGAGGCAACAACCTTCGGTGATCCTCCATTCCAAACTACAAGTTGTCGCTTCGCGAGTATTCATCTGAAGAATGTACAGATTGGCTTGGCGATGGATACGACAGCGCCAGCTGCGACGTCCGGCTTCTTGCAGCGCGGAACGTTCGGGAGTCCGATCAACTTCACCGTCGGAAATACGCTTATCTATGCGCCTGCTGGTTGGCTCAGTATTGCGAACGGGACGGTCCTCGCTGCCGGAGACAACGTCTTCACCGTGACGTCGTTGAATTGTGAGGGTTTGTCGGCAGTGTTGACCGACCTTGTCAAGAGCTGGGGCGGACTTGTGGCCGCCACCGCACCACTCATTCGAGGAAACGACGCCGGCAGCAACCAGTTGCAAATCATTCTCAACATGCCAGCCGGCGGCGCAACGCTCTCTTCCGCTTTGGTGCTAAGGTCTAGCGTCAACCCTGAGATTGTCAGCGCACTGTAGGAGATGTGATGGAAGAACTAGTCGTGACGATTCGGTACTCGAAAGACGGTCAGGGGCCAGTCTTATTGAGCGCTCCCTACCCTCCGAGCGGTCCGCAAGCAACATACCATGGGAGCGGGGCCTCCTTTTCGGATGCTTTGGCGGCGCTCACCGAAGCACTGTTGACGCATTCTGACCCTCTCCCCACCAGGCTCTTTCCACGTCGACCATCTGATGCAGCGATGGCTGTTCGCGTAGCGGATGAGGTTCGCAAACGCAGAACACTTTCGGGACTAACGCACGCGCAGCTCGCAGAAAAGGCAGGCATCCACGAAAGTCATGTACAGAAGGTCGAAACAGCGAACGGCGTCGACGATGAGCCCACTCTTGGCGTACTGGGCGCTGTCGCAGGCGCGCTTGGTTGCCAAACACGCGATCTACTGCGACACCCCGCCGACGTCGAAGCGGTGACGGTTTCTTCGCAGCATGTCGCGCGTATCGATCGAGCGATGGCGACCATCAGAGCGATGAGCCCGGAGCTTACGCGCGATCAGGCAGTTGCGTACTTGATCGATCAAGGACTCAAGGCGCTCGGCATCTGATGCGTCTTTCTATTCCCGGTGGCTCAGGCTATGTGGAAATCGATATCCCCGAAGTCACGCCAACTTCCCCTGGCGTTATGGGTGCTGCCGACAAAGCGCTAATCAACGCCAACCTGGCGCTCTCCTTCGTCAACGCCAAGGCATTCGGCGTAGTTGGAGATGGTGTTACCGACGACGCTCCGGCATTCCAACAGATGCTGAATGTCGCTTCGGGAGTTACCAACGGAACAATATTTTACATACCAGTTCCAGCGGTGGCGTACCGCTTGAACTCGACGCTTACCTACACGGGGAACCCGTCGAGCGCGATCATCTTCCAAGGCGCTATTTCGACGAGAGCCAATCACGGCGTAGTGTTCAAGTGGGGAGGTTCGGTCGGCGGCACAATGCTCATGACTTTCGGCATGAACTTCTCGAAGTTCGAGAATGTCCGCTTCGATTGCAACAACACTGCATGCTACGGGCTTTGGTTTCGTTCAAATCAGCCAAACGGAGGGAGCGGCAGCGATCAGATCACCCTCGAGCGCGTCGGTGTTGCCAACGCTGTCGACAACGGCGCCACGCTTTCGGCACTGGTCGTCGCAGGCGAGGCGACCAACACATTCCAGGTTTCCACCATCACATGCCGCGACTGCGACTTCACAGGTGCGGGAGGTGCCGACGGACAGACAACATACTGTGTTTTGATCCAGCAAAGCGGGGTGGGCAACGTAGAGACCGTTCACTTTGAGCACTGCAATATCGGTTCGGCCAAGTATCTTTTCTACTTTGCGAACAGCAACAACTGCATTTCATTCCGCGGCTGCAATTTCGGGCACGTCACCGTCGCTGCCATTCTCTATGGCCTGGGGTTCTTGACTGTCGAAGATTGTCAGATAGAAAATTTGAATCTTCCGGCGCCCTACCAGGGCCAAGGCTTGTTCCTGATTGCCGGATCTCAATCACATTCGACTATTCGTAATTGTGAGCTAGTCATGGATATTTCTCAGGTGTCGGATCAAGCGATGTTTTCGACGGCTGGCACGCTTATTATTGAAGGCGGGTTGGTCGACGGAACCGCCGACGGTAATGCAAGTGGAGGGACTTATGCAAATTCGACGATCGCCGCGGTGCGCGTCAACAATGCAATCATCAATAACCAAAATGGCGCGTCGAGCGCAATTCGTCTCGACAAGTGCAGCTGGCGAAATGTCAATCCGTCCAATAATTTTCCGGTGATCGTTGATTCAAACGGGAACGTGCTGCTCGGAAGTCCCAGTGGCTCCACTTCTATGTATGGCGCCGCAACAGTCAGTCAGCTCAGTCCCGTGGCGATCGAAGTCGTTGACGTCATCGGCGTGATGCTAGACGGCACACGAGGCATATGTGCTCGCGTGGTTGGTGCGCCACTTCAGTGTTTGAACCTCGGCCCGAAAACGAATGGCATCACATCCGGGGTTCAAATTCTTTATCGAGGAGAGCTTCGAAAGGGCGTTTACAGCGTTTACATTGACTACACGGCGTTGATCGCAGCCAGCACTCTCGAAACTCTGGTGTTTGGTACGATGCGCAATCACGAGATCAACACAAGAGTGGTGATGGAAGTAACTACTCCGTTCGCGGGTCCTGGCTTCACAGGGTTAACGCTGGCGGTTGGTACCAACTCGGGTAGCAACAGAGCCGACACGAATCCTTATGTGCTCGCGTCGGACATGACTGTGAGCGCAGTCTACGGTCTTCGAAGCGCAGAGCTAGGAACAGGGCTAGGTTCGCCTGTACAAGGTGGAGATCAATTTGCCGCTGAGTATTTTTTGTCGACGACACAGACATTGCTCGCGCGTTTCGTTTCATCAGGTTCGAATCTCGGAAACGGTACAGTGACGAATTTGACAGCTGGTCGTGTAAGGATCTATATATCAACAGAATATCTGGGTCATCCATAGGAGAAGATCATGGGTAAATCAATCACGTTGATGGGAGCAGTGGTGCTGTTTTTGTCAGGGATCGTAATGGGCGCGGCAGCGGTAGTGATGATCAGTAGCTGCAATGCGAATACATCAGCGCCCAAAAAGCTCGGATTCAAACCGATCTCTGCGCCGGTCAACGCTGGTACGGTGAAGACGACGGCGACGATCAGCTACCTAAGCCTAATCTCGAGCAACACCGACAACAGCTCGACGTTGTACATCGATGTCGCGTTCAATGGTGCACATCGTACGCGGGGTATTTATGTGTCTCCCGATGGTACATCGTTCAAGCTCGACGGACTGGCGATATCGTCCCCGCCGGGGACGTTACAAGCGCTCGGAGCGCATCTGTCGGCGTTTCCAGGGAAGCTGTCGGCCGCGCTCAGTACGCCCAGCATTGTCACTTTGTTGACCGCACCGTAATGTGGTACGTTGGTGCTCATCAGGGAGGCACCACGACCATGAGGAAACTGTTACTGATCACTTGCACGACCATGCTCTACTTCTCGGCGTGTTCTTGTGTTGCGAGTGCTAAGCCGTCCACGGACGCCAAGAAGGATGAAAAGAAGGTCGAGACCAAGAAGACGATCAAGCCCGAGATCTTGGATGGCATCGACTACGCGCAATTCAAGATGATGAAGGTTGGCAACGACATCATCACGCGTCACCAGAAGGCAGCCAACGAAGAGTTGAAGACTGAAGCGGCGCCCTGGCGGGATAAGATCCGCGCGTTCGAGCAGAAATTTGATGTGAAGCTCTATGACGAGAATTGGAATCGCTGCTGCGACGAATATGATGCGGTGACGGGGGAGATCATCAAGGACGGGTACAAGCCGCCACGTCAGCCGCCACGTCAGTAGTGAGCGTATTCTCGCGGCCAGTTGGTTCCCCAGCCGCAATATCCCGTCTTCAGATTGCAGTGTGATTCGTAATGCCAAGCGCGATTGTCTTCGTCAATCGCAGCAATCAGTCGTGCCATGAGCTGCCGGTAGCCGGGGTGTGTGTTGGGTACACGCTTGAGCCAGGTGCGTGCTCCAAAGGGCTCGTCGTAACGCCAGAGGGTCAGTGCTGCATCGTAGGCGTAGGCGGGGTTGTGGGTCAGCTCCCAGGCTCGTGCGAGGTTGTGAAATGCCTGCACGTAGTCGCCGCTGTTGTAGTAGGACTCCGCCTCGTAGAAGAATTGTTTGCTGCCTTCGATTTTGGCGTCGTTACCAACTGGGACGGCAAATTGAGCTTCGGCGGAGGCGCCGAGGCAGGTTAGGAAGAAGATCGTCAGCATAGTACGCATATCATGGTCCTCCTATCGTGGACTGTCTGCGGCCGGCATCACCGAAAATACGAGGTCCGTATTGTTGGCGTAACCAGACGTCGAAGTCGCGCGCGTGAACGAGCATGAATTCTCGGTGTTCAGCGTCACTGATGGTGCGTCGACCGAGAGCTATCAGCTCGAACATGCGCCAGTGTTTGGAGCACCATAGAGTGTAGAACCCACCCGGTCGATCGAGCGCATCCCACAGCCCAAATCGCGTCAGGTCGTTGAGCATCCTGACACCCCTTCCCGATGGCGATAATTTGCCATCGTTAGCTTCGTGTCCTAACGTACTACGTTAGCGGATGCGAACGCAAGGGCAATTTGACATAGGTCTCAAATGGGATACATTGGGGTATGTCAGTGAAGAGACGGAAGCCCGCGACCGAGCGCAAGGAAGCGAATTTGCGAGCGCGTATCAGACAAGATCACAAGAAAGAGATCAAGACGGCTGCCAAGAGGGCAGGGATTTCCGAATCGGCATGGATTATCGATCGACTACTCAAGTGCGCGCGCAGCGAGAACGGGAGCGCGAGCTAGCGCATTACGCAGCCTTCTTCTTGAACAGCGCTTCCGCTGTTGCAACGCCCAGCTCAGTGAGTCGATACATTCGTCGCGGATAGTGCCTATCTGAATTCAGTCGGGGCTCGTTCCAGCTCTTCACCAGTCCGGCATCTTCCAGCTCGCTCAAGATGATGTAGATGATGCCGCGTGCTGCAATGCGAGCGTAGACGAAATCGAGCCCGTAGAGCGGGTAACGATGATGGAGCATGTAGTTGAGAACGCGATCACGGCCGCGGGCGAGGTTGTAGACCAGTAGCGACAGCAGCACGAAGATACTGATGACGACGATGGCGATGATCACAACGCCACCAAAGTTGCTGGAAGCTGCGCCAAGATCTCCTGAGCTTCATGTTGCACATTGCCATTCTGGAGGCAGGTCAGGTGTCCGTAGAAACGCAAAATGCCGAACGAGCCGGCGAGCTTCTTGTCAAAGTACAGCTCTGCGCCGGATACGATTTTCTCTTTGCAGCCGATGCAAATCATGCTGGCTCCAGTGGCAATAGATTATCCCATGGTTTGGAAATCGAGCGTGCGTATTCGACGCAGTTGGCTGTACCACCCGGCGACTTGTTCCAAGCAGCGATGAGTCTGGTGCAGTTGTCCACCATCCATACATTGCGGCGCTGGAGCTTCCATAACAGGTAGGGACCTGGGCTCACGATGTGGACGCGTGCCGCCTTCGCGAGAATGGTGTGATAGAGCTTCTGGGAAGTCTCAGGCCAGCGCTTCTCTTGACCGTCGTAGGGCACAGCAGCAGTGAACGGGACGCCAATGCGGACGCAGACCTGGGCGGCCCACTGGTCGAAGCCGAGCGCCATACCTGAGATGGCTGTGAGCTGTGGGTCCTGCGCCAGCATTTGCAGAAGCAGCGTCTCGAGCTTGGCCATGAGCTGGTCGCGGATGGGATTGAAGCCGGTGTAACCGCCGAGCTTGTCAGGTCGATGACCTGTGAATGCGACGACCGCAGTCATTGATTGTTCGCTACAAATAAGCGCGCTTCGTTGGAAGGTATTATTGTATTGAGGTATTTGTCGTTATCGTAGATCACGATATTGTCCAAAATGATTTGATGAGCATAACCGTTGTTGGTGGCCTTGTATGATCGCCAGCATCCGGTGCACTTGACGAAAATCGGACCGTCGAATCTGAGTTGTGTGCCGCAAATGCAACGTGTGTAGGCGATGAAGTTCATGGCTGTTTTTCCATCAGCTTCGCATGCGGCAGACACACGCGCTTGCCTTTGACCACTTTCGAGTGCGCATTGCAGACGTGGCGTGGGCAGTTCTCGCCGGTCTTAGATCCGGTGAGCGGGAATTCGCATTGTCGTGGAGCGATGAGGTTGCATGGTGATTGGCAGCGAGGGGGCTTGAAACGACCGCAGGCGAATACTTGCATAGGAAACTCCTTGGTGATTGAGATCAGGTCTTATCGTACGCAGCCGCGACCCGGATCGTGTTGCCAACAATAGGCGCCCACAGTAGCGTTTCGCTTGCACCGTTCACGATTGTAGTGCAACTCAAACCCACTCTTAGTGCGGCCGGTTCGTCGATACGTATCGCGATGCCAAACGTCCGCCTTACACGCAACAGTATCTTTCGGACACGCAGTCTGCATACGAGAACGCATGTTATCGCGCACTCTGCTTTCGCTTCCGTTTGCGAAGACATTTGAGCATCGCCATCTTCGCCGCGAACGCCACTTCCTGCATCTCTTCGTCAGTCGGTGGCGGATCCGGCTTGGGCAACCCGACGTCGGCCATCACCTCGTTGCAACGGACAAAGTGATTGGGAGCGCTACTCCACGCGACTCGCAAAATAAATTCTTCCATCTACCCGTAGTCCTCACCCATCGAATCCGCCTGAGCGCGAAACTCCCTTGACCTGCGATCACACTCTTTGCAGGGCTCAGGCTTCGGCATTTCTTCAATGCGCGACGGATTGCCGATGCTCGGGAGTAAGTATCGTTTGATTCGCGATCGAATGACCGACTCAGGTTCGTCGTTGTCATCCGGCAGCATGATTGAAAGTACCATTCTCACTTCGCGCATCGTTCCTCCTGCGTCCAATAATGCACGTTATCGCCCGTCTCTCGAAGCGCCAGGCGGATCGCGCGTGACCCATTCGGTCACGTTGTCGCCGACAATGAGCGCCGATTTCTGATTGCACGTCGACAGCAGACGCTCAATGAGACTGTGCGCTAGATCGATCAATTCCGTCTCAGTCTCTACCGGGAAGCGTGGATAGTTGACCAGTCCGACGACAAAGCCGGCTTCCTCGCCGCCCGTGTAGATGAAGTCAGTTGGCGTGACCGTGACGCAGCAACCGAAGTTGTAGCAGTACGAACGAATCGCGCGCTTCGCCTCCGCGATGTCGCCTGCCATGAAAATCTGCACGCGTCGAGTAGGTTCCGTTTTCATCCGTTATCCTCTTCGTCTGCGTCCGCGAGCGCGATGGTCTGCTCGCATGCGCAAGTGAATGCCCCCGAGCCTTCACGGAATCGTTTTTCCTCTTGCTTCACGACAAGGCGGAATCGTTTGGGCGGCAAGCGACCGTCATCATCAGGCGCAAAACCGTGCCGCAACGTCTCTTCAATTCTCAGGTGCTCGTAGCCGTTCATATTCAATTTCATGCGTGTGATAATCCTTCTTACCGACCCTTTGCCGCGTCGCGAACACGCTGCACGTCCTCGGCTGTCCAGACGTACACGCGCCAACCAAAGCGTTTGCGCAGCTCGTCGAGCGGCAGTGCCGCGCATATTGCGCAGAGATTCAGCCGATGGAATGAATGTCCTTCCAGCTCGATTGGATCTTTGTACAGCGTAACGTGTTTCGTTCGCACCGGGTGCTCGCAGATGAGCACCCAATCACCCAATGAAGGGACAAAGGGATTGTTGTCAGAGTCGCCGTCGTACTGCATATCGATTTTGGCATCCATCATTTCCTCCGTGGTTTCAGGCGACGTTAAGAATTATTATCGGCCACCCCGAGGGGTAAAACTTGTTTCCGCTGTGCCGCGCATGCCTGTGACGTAAATGAAGCAACGTCGATCTCTCGGTCGCTCATGACTTCTCCTTGGGACTAACGTTCTCCCGACGACTCGAAGGGCGTCAGTTGTGTGAAACCGGCAGCCGTAAGAAAATTGAGCGCTGCTTGCCAATTCGTTTCGACGGTAGCGACGGTGTCTTTGTAGTTGCTGCTATGATCCGCCCACAGTATCGTCCAGCCATTCGGCCCGGCTTGCACGATGATCGTCAGACCGCAGTGGTCTTTGAAGTGCTGTTCCTTCGCGATTTCGTTCCGAGGCATCATTCCCATGAAGCGTTTCATTCTGTCTTCTCCCAAAGGCCGCCCTTGCGTCGGCTCGGCACGACGGTCGTCAACACGATCGATTGGTGGCAGTCATCACCCGCGCATCACATAGCCGATTTGAGCATTCGTCACAGCGTCATAGCAGTAGACCGTACCGCCATTGAAAGACTTGAACGCCGCGAGGACTGCCCAACCGTTCACGAACACCTCGTCGACTTGCTTGCGCCCCAGCCCGTCGTATGCAATGACTCGCACGCTCGTCGGGTAGTCACGAACGAAAGCGAATTCACGGCAGTCTTCGGCGCGCTTGGACATCTCTACCCCTCGTCGGCCGTGACAGCGTCGAAGTACGCCGAACGGCAACTCGGGCGCACGCAAATCGGCGCTCGGTTCTTACTCGCATCCCCACTATCAGATGTCCGCTTTCCGCAAAGGCTGCAAATGAACATCCAAGACTTCGGCGGAAAACGGCAGCGCCACCAGAAAGCGAGCCGACCACGCCAGCTCTTGGCGCGTCGCATCTCTTTCTCGTACTCGGCGATCAGCGCCGGTTCTGCTCCTTGTAGCCGCAGCACGTCAGCGCCGGTCAGATGCTCAAGCTTCGCCATCACTCACTCCGTCCAATAAGGGCCATTATCGCGCCTAGCCGTCGCTCTTCTCAGTGGTCACCATGAAAATGATCGCGCTTCATCCTTCGCCGCCACTAGTTCTCTTGACGCTCGCACCTGCGAGCCGCCGCGAATATGCCGCAGCGAATTCTGGATTGTCCATTGCGCTGCCGGCGACCACCACAACATCGCACCCTTCGCCGTACTGCGACGCGTAGACAGTTCTCCGTTGATCTGCCGTCAGATTTTTAACGGAAGCAATGAACAACTGACCGTCATCGGACAGTGCCCCAATGCGACCGTCCCGCTCGAATTCGTAGATCTTCATTGTAGCTCCTCGTGTTGTCCGGTAATGAGCCTTCTCACTTCACAGAAGTGCCCGCAGTCGTGCGAGCGCTCCTTCGATACTCGCAATTTCGTTTTCGGCTTCGAGGTAACGAAGCGCCCCGCGCAAGTCTGTGTCTTTGAATGCCTGGATGCGCTGGCGAGGCAAGAACCAGCTCAATGCGGTCACAACAGCGCGCACGACTACCGACGACGTCAAGATCGCAGTCTTCGGAACGATCTTGCCCTTCCAAAACGTCGTCGTTTGCTCGCGTTGTGCGGCGGACGGGGCGCCTCCCGCCGTCTGCACGAGGATGCCACGGAACATGTTGTAGTAGATGCTGTAGTCTTTCAGAACTGCGTCCCACTCTGCGTCTGTCGGGTTGTTTTGACTATGGACGATCACAAACACGGATCGACATAGTGTCCATGCAATTGACTTCATGTGTCTGTCCATAGTCAACCTTCCTCACATCGTTGGAATCAGTGCGCGCACGGTTGCGTCGGAGGTTGCCACAACGCCGAGCCGACGCGACGATTGGACCAATCGATTGCGAGCTGAAACCACGACGACGCAGACGTGTGCAGGTTGAGCACGTGGCCGGTGTTCGCCACCGTGCGCGCCTCCAGGCACGCTTTGGCGTCATAATGCGCGCCTTCGTTCGCAAGCAATGCTGCGTCTGACCCGCAATAGCCGGGCTGGCACACGACGTTGTCGAGCTGCCCGTTGACGAGCATGGTCGGGACCTTGATGCCGATCGTCGAGTCCGTCGTCGGGTCGGGAATGCCCAGCGACGGCACAATGTCGGCAATCTCGGCGGCAGTGAACGTTTGCCGGACCTGCTCGGCCTCTGCCACGACGGCCGGGTCGTAATTGCCGGCGAAGAACAAGAAGGCGAACGTGTCTCCGCTCGGTGGCCCAGGGAACGGGAGGAGAGACGGATCTGCCGGCAGCTGCGGCACGTCAACCTCGTAGCCGATGCCAGATGGCGGAGTAGTCGATGGGTCGCACGGTAGCGACGCGAATTTCGGGTCGAGGCACGCCTGCTGCGTGAGATAGAACGAGTCTATCCCTCCAAATCCGGGTACGTGAGAAATGCCGCTCTGAATGACGCCGTCCACGTCGTTATAGGTCGACGCCTCGACCGCAGCGATGACGGAGCCGAGCGAATGTCCAACGAGCATCACGTGCTCGCCGAAGTAGCCGACTGGACCGAAGTACGGAACCAGTATGCCCGCGCGAACAGTCTGCACAATCTGATGCACTGTATACGCATCAACGTGGAGACTCAGCCCGTACAGATCAGCGCCGAAAGGCCGCTGGCTCGCACCGACGCCGATGCGATCGATGTTGAGCACGGCGTAGCCTGCGGCAGCGGCAGCTTGTGCGTACGAATAGAGCGCGGGGCTCTGAGGCCAATTCCAGTAGTTGTGATCGAAGCCGGCGCCGTGCAGCACGACCTGGATCGTCTTACCCTGAGCAAATGTGTCTGCGCAAAATTGCCCAGAGACTTGGTACGTCGTCGAGGCGGTCGGCGACAATTTAACCGCGAACGCGACCGGCGAGCAGCGATACGCCGAGCAAGTCTGCGCATTGGAAATCGACGGCAATAGCAACAGCGTGAAGGCCAGCAGTAATTGTCTCATGTGCTCGTTCTCCTTTTTGACCTACGTAGGTTTGTTATCGTTCACGGACGGCGCCAATGGGTTGTTAGTTATATCTTGCCGTCTCGGCTCATTACTTATTTGTTCGACCGGCTCGTACAAAGCTAAGAATTTCTCGGACCAATCGCGACCAATAAAGAGCTGCTTACCGCTCTTGTCAGGATAGCGAAATATGACACCGTTTGTCGACTCGGTGATGCCGTCGCCGACGCGCATGACCTCGACGATCTCGCCTGTTTCCCTGTTCTTCCAGCGGTCGTACTTGGGCTGGAGCGTGATCGTAACCGATGCCGACGGCTCACGACCACCGTTCCCTGTTTCGTTGTAGTAGCCCTTGTCGATGACCCAATATCGCGGAATACGTTTGTCCAAGATGTAGACGACGTTGTTGATTTCAACCTCGTCGCCCTCCGCAGGTACTCCCTCGAGTTCGACCATTGCGAGGGCTCTGTCGTTACTGACGAACTCGACCTTAATCATGGGCAAATCCTAGTTCCTTGAGACGGCCGCGAACCTGTATCTCGTGGCGCTTACGCTCTTCTTGTTTGATGTCGTCTGAGATCTTATTGTACGCCCGATTGTTGAGCACCGCGATCACGAAGTCGAGAAACACATCGTCGGCGTCGACTTCGTCTCGATACTGGTCGAAGGCGTCCCCGTTATGTCCCGATATGAGCGCGGTGTAGATCGAAATTTTGTTGGGCTTATCCGTCTTGTAGCTGATGCGCCTGACGTCGCGGTCAATCAGCATGACAGGATTCGCCATCTTCGTCTTGATACTCGTGAGCACAGGCTCAGGGAGCGGCGTCGGCGCCTCGAACTCCTTCAGGTCGAGAAACAAGAGCAGACGTTTGATCTGAGACATCTTCGCGGTGTTCATTTTCCCCTCTTCGTTTTCTGTTTCTTGATCAATTCCCATTCGAGCCCTACACCGAGTGTTCCGTCCTCAACCATGGAGCGCACTGCCTTGGTTACGCGCGTGCGCTCCATGCCCGAGAGCCATTGAATGACCTCCGACAGACTCGGGTTCTTGTCCATGAGGTCGATGGCGCTGAGGACGATTTCGCGGTCAGTACGGGTCTTCATTTCTACTTCTTTGGTTCAGGGCGGAACGTGAAGGTCGCTTCGTAGTCTTCGCAATAACCGGGCTTGTTGTAGGTTACGATCCAACCAGCCTTGCGGTAGATAGGCTCGACGTCGAGCCAACGACGAGCGTACAAGTCATCTTCTTTGATGTCCGACCGCGAACAAATGCGTTTGACAGCTTCTTGTTCTTCGAACGTGATGCCGTGTTCGTCGAAATGCTCGGCGATCAACTCGTTGAAGACGTCAAACACGATTGCCGGGATGCTCGATTCCTGACGCTTGCGAGCTTCCTCGGGCGTGATGAGGTTGCTGGACTTCATTTGTTGCTCGTCGGGTCCGGCTCGAGCGCCACAGCCGCATTGGCCCACATGAGCGCTTCACGCACGCAACGCAACGCCGCGCTTCGGTCGGCGCAATCGGGCACGATATCAAGGATCTTCTGCGCGAAGTCGCGAGCCACGCCTCGGAGCGCCGTATAACGCTCGGGCTGGTCCCGTCGCGGAGCGTGGTACGAGAACACGTTCGCGATGTTCTCGGCGGTGATCTTGTTGGAGTCGTGCTGCGCCGGCTTCTTGGGTTCGCTCATTGTGGTCTCCTATTCTTTGTCATCAGGGTCGATACCGGCACGAAAACATGAAGGGCAGGTATCGTTGGGATCGACGCCACAGGCGTGCGGAGCGCCGGTAGCAAGTGTTGACGTGCGTTTTTCCAGAAACTCGACGTAGACGTCGCCATGGCAGGGCGCGTTCGGTGAGCTGCGTTTGCAATAGCCGGGGCACCAGAGGTCACGTCCGCGGAGGTTCAATACGTTGTGTTGAAATATCGGATCGTTCGACATACGTTCATTGAAGTAGGCTTTGAAGCAGGGGATGGTGGACCGTGCGTCCGCGTGGAATTGCCGGCAACGCAAGCAGACGGCGCCCACACGAAAGGGGTTGCCGAAGTAGCCGCTTTCGCCTTTACCAGCGCGGCCGATGTAGACAACGCCGGCAGTACGGTTGAGGACGACGCGAGTCATTTGCGACCTCTTCCAATAGGAACGACATTCTCAGGCAAGGTTTGCTCATCTCGGCGGTATCGAACGAGTAGCTCGCATAATTTATTACCGTCGTTTGATGCCGCGAAGATCAAGGCGGCGAGTAATTCAGAACGCGTGAGTCCATCCGACTCGCCAGCATTGATCGCGAGCGATACGAGCGCGTCGAGACGATTGTGAATATGTGACGGCAAACTGAATGTGGTTGCTTTCTTCACAGCGGCACGCCGATCGTCAACCACGCTGTCGCGAACATCTTCCATTGCATTTGCTGGTGCCGCTCCCGTTCGCGTAGTTGCTCTTGCCGACGGGCTTCTTCGGCTGCTTCGGACAGACGTTGAATATGCTCGCGCACCATGTTGATTCGTTCACTTGTCTCCGGCGGCGGCCCTGGTTTGCGTGGCAGTACACCAGCGCGACGCTCGCGGAGGTACGCACGGACAAGCTCAATCGCGATGAGTCGTTGCCAGGCTATTGCGACATCACGTCGATCGTGGATGTCGAGAAAGTCAGGCAACAGGCCATACCAATACAATTCGTCGATGTAGATCTTAGCCGTGATCCATCGGAGGTACAGCTCCGGCGAGCACACTTCGACAGCCTCACGAAAGATGTGCTGAAACAGCATCGGCTGTTTCTTACGCCACGTCCAATCATACGCAGGTTCACTCATGGTCTTTATTTTTCGTCAGGTGTGAAACCGCCGCGCGAGTCGATGCGGGGGTCGGGGTTGTGACAATAGCGTTCGTCTTCGGACCAGCCACATGCACAGCCCCAAGGACCATGAAGCACACCCACACCGACGTCGACTTCGTCGCGTGAGCATCCAGCGCCGCATTCAGGGCACTTCATCGGCTGTGGCTCGAGTCAACGCCCAGGCAGCTGGTTATACGGAAACAGCGTGAGCACAGCTTCTTGTGACAGTAACGGCAGCCGATGCGTCGGCCTTTGTGATGAAGACGTCGAGGGCTTGTACCACAGCTCTCGCAGCGAGGATGTTGTTTTGATTTCATCGGCTGTGTGCGAGCTGATGAAGAGCGATGACGTCGCACTCTTCGAGGTCGAACAGAGTCAACAGTGACAACTCCGTGGCGGCATAGTTGATGCCCAACGGGCTGGCCAAGCCTTGGGCTTGTTCCATCTCGTCGAGAAGCTGTTTCTGGAATGGCGTCAGTAATCGACGAGCGACCGACGGCCACTCCGTCGAGCGAATATGATGGTGCTCGGGTGGTAGCTCACGAATGAGGCGACCGGAGATCGAAGAGATGGGCTTACTCAGTTCTCCACCACACTTAGGGCACTTACTGACCCGATCTAGCTCTTCTTGGACGAAGTCAACCAGCCGCTCAAGATGAGGCGGCAGCTTCAACGCGCTCGCAATGGGCAACGCCATCAGATTGAGCTGCACGGTGGGCGTCGTGTACTCGAATCCGCAACCAGTCGAACAACGAAAGAGTCCCATCAGTTTGTTTCCGTGATGAGATCAGTAAGTCCTGCCTGTGTGCAATTCACACAAAGCGCACGTTGAGGGCTCGCATCATTGAGGCGTGGTGCTGCAACGAGCACAGCCAAGCAGCAAGGGCAGGCATCGCCGGGAGAAAACTGCGCCCATTCAGAATCTGGAATTTCGTAAGATCGACGCGGCATGTGTTCCTCGTGCTGTGGTCGTAATGTAACACATTACTCGTCGCGTTTCTCGTTCTTTTTGAGCATGTCCGCGAATACTTGGCCCGGCGCGTTCTTTGCGGCATCGCGCGCTTTGTCGTAGCGCTCGGTGGTGGCTTGGCTCGAGTGTCCGACGGCCAGCTGTCGTGCCTTCAGCGACACGCCACGTTCCCCGCCCAGCGTGATGTTGGCGCGACGAAAAGCATGGGGCGGCGCTTTCAACTCAACACGTTCGGCGGCGTCGCGCACGATGGTGTAGACCATGTCGCCACTCACTGCTTCGTGATTCGTCTCTGACCGCGGCAAGAGCGCGCCTTCAGTGATGCCGGCGAGTGCGCACCAGTCGTCGATGGCCTCCTGCACCCATTCCGGCACCCCGACCGTCAGCGGCTTGCTGCCTTTGATGACGCCCGTGACTGTGCCATCACGAAAATCTTCGAGCTTGAGCGCGGCTATTTCTGACCGGCGCCAGCCGAGCCCGAAGAGTAAACACATGCACACGTGTGCTCGCTCTTCGGTCCAATTCGAGCGCGGCAGATTGAGCAACTTCGTCATCTGCTCTTCACTGAGCACAGGGGCGCGGGGCTCTGCGCCCATCTTGATGTTCTTGACCTCGCGCGCGGGATTGGTCTCTATTATTTCATCGCGCACAAGCGCGGCGTAGACTTCGCGGATAACCGAGAGCGCTCTTCCGATCGTCGCCTTGCTATACCCCTTGGCGCGCAGGTGCCCAATGTGCGCGACCACGTGCCGGGGCTTTACGTCAATCACGGCCACTTTCTCCGTTTCGAGCCAAGCGGTGTAACGCGCCCAGTCAGCTGCGTACGCGCGTTTTGAGAGCGGCGAAGCGAGTTGCTCGAGGAGTCCTTCGAAAGAGAGCTGCACTGAGTCAGCCACTATCGATCTCCTCGTCGACGGACGTCGTGAGCGTTCATTGTCAACACTCTAGCTGCCAAAATCTGATCTGAGAAGACTTATTATCAGTTACGAGGAATCAATGAGTTATCTATTATGTATGACCAGGTCTGACCCAAATTCGACGAATTCGAATGACTGACAATTAGATCGATCAATCACGGCCGGGCTGGGTCTGGTCCGGCTTGGGTAAGTCGCAGCGGCTGTGGAGGGCTTGTCGCGACAGGGTGATGAGGCTAGGAATGGACTGTCGTAGTGGGATCGATCGTAATGAGCGGGCATACAGGGGCATGTCACAATAGCTCGGCCGGGTTGGGGTAGTCGCGAGGGAAGGGCGAGATCCGAGGTAACATGTCGCACGGGCTTGATCCAGGTTTGGCACGGCTTGTCACCTGGGCTCGACTTGGCGAGGCATGTCACACGGGGAAAGCTTGTGCTGGCTTGTCACGTCGCTGGGGGATGTCAGTGCGAGGAATGAGCCGTCGCGTAGAGCGAGATCGAGCTAGGCCGGCTTGTCGCTATGGGCCGTGTCGATGTGATGAGACAGGGCTCGTCGCAGTAGGTAGGCACGGTCAGGCATAGATCGTCGCACGGGGTCGAGCTAGAACGGATAGGGCTGGTACGTCGCGTGGGGGTCGCCACGAGGTAGGGTTTGTCGTTTTGGATCGAGGCAGTATAGCTCGAAACGGTACGTCACGCTGGCGAGGACGATGGCGGGCGAAGGTGGACCGTCGCATGGACTTGTTCAGGCGAGTGACGTCGCATTGGTGGAGATCGGTGCAGTCTGGGAAGTCGTATTGGCGGGAGACGTTTGTGGCCGTGAAAGAACGGGCTCGTCGTTGTGGCTTGAACCTGCGAGACTGGGCATGTCGCTGGGGCTCGTCGCGCCGACATGGTTGAAAGTCAGGCGGGGATTGACCAGTCGCTGCGGAGCGGATCGAATGCTGGTGGCACGGCTCGTCGCACAGAGTTGTGATGGGCGTGCACGAGCGTGGTCTGTTGCTCTGGGCGTAACCGACATGACCTGAAATGGGCTCGGCTTCGCTTGTCACACGGGAGGCGGAATGAACTAGCCCGACTTGGTGTGTCTCGTCATAGTGGATTGACAAGGGTCGGTCTGATCCGGCCCGACTTGTCGCAATGGTTGGGCTCATCGAGGTAGGACGCGGATCAGCATGTCGCGACGGCCAGAATAGGGGCGGGACGAGCAGGCTCGTCATAACGGTCAGGTGTGTTGTAGCTCAGCTTGTCGCGTCGGGGAGATCGGGGGACGGCTTGTCGCCTTGCGGGGGTAGAGGTTGGGAGCGAAGGGCCAGGTTTGTCGCGATGGCCGGACGGGTGTCGACGAGGGCACGGCTTGTCGCTCGGGTCAAGCTGGGAGAGGCTTGTCGCGAAGGATCGGCTTGGCGTGAATCGTCGCTATGGCAAAGCCCGGCCCTGTGCGAATGGGCTCAGTTCGTCGCGGTGGCACGGTAAGGTGAAGCCTGGCGTTGCTCGAATGGGCTCAGCTCGTCGCGAGGGTGGGGATCTGCTTGACTCTGCCAGACCGGGCTCGTCGCAACAGGCGGGCCTAGCTTGAACGAGTAGGGACTGTCGCTTCAGGAACGGCTCGAATCAAAATGATGGGGACTGGATCGGCTTGTCGCACGGGAGGCGGGATAGAACGAGCGTGGCCAGTCACGATCGCTCAGATCGATAAGGTGTCGGATGGCTCGTCGCTTTAGTGTGGCTCGGGCAGGTTCGTCGCGTTGGGCAGATACGGAGCGGGAGGGCTAGTCGCGCTGAAAAGAGCCGGGGGGGTGAAAGGCTCGTCGCGAAGGAACGGAAAGGCTTGGTTGCGCTCGTCACGGTGGGCGGACATGGAGGGTGGATCGGTAGGGAGCGGGCCAGTCGCAACGGTAGGAACGGACCGGCTCGCGGCGACCAGGATAGTCGCACAGGCTGGGCGCGATTGAGGGCTTGGGAGAGCTGGTCGCAGCGGAGCGAAAGGTATTGGAATAGCCTGGGAGAGCTGGTCGCCAAGGGTGGTAACGTGCGGGTTCCGGTCGCAGCGGAGCGAAAGGTCTCGCATCGGGTAGACATGTCGCAGCGATGTAGCTTGGTTGAGTGAGGATTAGCATGTCGCAGCGGAGGAGAAAGGGTTGAACCAGCATGTCGCACAGGGCGGGGCACAAACCGTGTCGGCCAGGCTTGTCGCGTTGATCCGGCTCGTAACGTCCAGTCGCGGGTGGGCACCGTCACACCGACTTGAGTAAGCGTGGAATGACACGGACCAGCATGTCGCACCGGGTGGTGTTAGATCGGCCCGTCTCTTCGGGTAGAAACTGGAATAGGCCGGCATGTCGCTTTGCTGGCGCACAGGTGTAGCTTGGGCTGTCGCGTGGGCTCGTGACCGATGGAGCTGCCGTGACGAGGCGAGTCGCCGCGGAACAGATCGGCTCGTGCAGGATTGGCCAGTCACGAGGCGTAAGGTTCCGCTTAGCGGGGCTTGTCGTTCGGGCTTGGAGCTGCTGGATGAGGCGAGTCGCCAGGAAGCGATGCGGATTGATGGTGGTCGGCTTGGCGGCGAGCGGAAAGTCACTCAGGCATGGTTCGGGTTAAGGCGAGAGGGCTTGTCGCGAAGGATCGGCTCAGTGCAGGTCGATCATGCTCGGAATAGCTCGTCGCAGCGAACCGGACTGTACCGGGGGCGGGGTATGTCTCATCGGCTTGTCCCCGCCCGAAAGCGAGCTGCGGTGCCACCCGCGGAAGTGCAGTGCCCCGTATTGTCGGCACGGGGCCAGCCGGAGGCGTCGCCGGTACGGTGAGGTTCACGTCCCTGGTAGGCTGCCCACAGCGAACTTACTCGATCTCTTCCACGCTCACCACGTCGAACTTGCCGATGCCCTGACTGCGGTTGGCACCGATGCCGTGCTCTTGGGCGTGAATCAGCATGTCGGCGAACGATTCGTCGGGAATCTTGTCCGCCACCGCACGCGCGATCCAAATCTCCGCCGTAATGACCGGCCGATTGAGATACTCGTTGCGCTTGATGCTCGCCTGCGGTCCCTTCGGCCCCGTCGTGTGCGACACGTTGGTGTCGACGCCGTCCGGCTCCTCGTTCGGGCTGAGCAGAATCCAGTCGCGCTCGGGAATGCCCGACACGAACACGCCCTCCGCCCACGCACCACGCGAGCCCTGCAACGTCTTGCCCTTGGGCTTGGCCTTCTTCTTCTCGCCCTCGAGCCCGGCCTCTTCCATCGCCTCGGACATCACCGTATCTTCGTCCTCGCCCTTGCGCTTCGACCGCGGCGTCGCGTCCTTGCGGTAGCCGAGCACCGACCAATTCTCCTTGAAGCACGCCTTGAGGTTGTTGCTCGGCCACCACAGGCCCGGCTTGCCCTCACGACGATGGAACTCGCACAGCCCCTGGTCGACCGTCTCTTCCACGCGCTCCTCGAGCGGACGCTCCGCCTCGCGCGCCTCGACCACTTCCTCGAGCCCGCGGGCCTTCAACATGGCGTTGGCCGCATCCAGCTGGGCCGGTTTGCCGGCGTGCATCTTCTCGCGAATCTGAATCACAATCTTGAACTTCCGCCAGTGGTCCTGCTCCACCTTGGCTTTGAGCCCCTCCCAATCGAACGGCTTCTTGCGCTCGATACTCACGACCTTCTTGGTGGCCGGCGCCGCAGCTTCACTCGCAGCTGCGCCATTGGTGGCAGCCTTTTTCTTGGTCCCGGTGCTGGTCTCGGTATTCATCTGGTTCTCCTATTATCCGTTCGCGTTGTCCGTCGAGGCGCTTTCGGCCTCGAACAGGGGTAGATACGCCTCGATGACGGCATTGTCATCGGTGACGTCCCAGTCGATCGACCTCAGATAGTCATCCAGCGCTTGAATCAGCTGTCGGGCCTGGACGAGCTGAGCGTTCTCCAAAAGAAAAAGTCGCGCCCGTAAGAGCCGCGCACCCTTGAGAATGGCGTCCGGTAGCTCGGCCGGACGTATGTTCAGAAACAGCCGTTCTGTCGCGTTCCCCGTTGCACCCGTCTTCTTGTGCTCGCGTGCGCGCTTGACGCGAAGTGCCTCGGGATCTGTGGCAGTCTTTCGAACAAGCGCTGCTTGCCGGTTGGCCTCCTCTCGTTTGTGATTTTCTTCGCGCTGGCGTGTCTTGTACTTCCCGATCCAATCGCGAACATTCACCAGCGCAATACGACAATCCGAAATCTTGCGGCTGATTGTCTCCCGCCATTCAGCATAGGCCGCGTTCGACATCTCCCGGCGACGACGGTCTTTACTGCCTAGATCTGCCATCACCTCCGCGAGGTAGCGTTCTAGGGTGGACTTGCATTCGTAGGCGTGTTCAAGTGACGAGAAATCGTCGTCGTTGTTGGCGGTCACCTACTTCCTCCTGTCTCTCGATCGCTGTCCGCTCTCACGCAACAGCAACGTCAGCTATGTCTACTCGAGCGTGTTGCTCGTTGCAACACAAATCGACCGTCGCTATTCCTTCTTGTTCTTGCCGGTGAGAGCCGCGAACGCTGGTGACTGAGCTATCTTCTCGCCGAGTGTCTGATACGCTCCATACGCATTCGCTGCACTGAAATCTTTACTGAGTTCGTCGGCGAGTGCTTGTCGTTCTTCGACGGTTGAGCCAGCATCTATGATCTCCAGCTCTCGCGCATTAAGCCTCTCACGCATTCTCTGGAATACGCCCTTGGCCAGTTTTTGAGTTTCAGTGAAGAGTCCGATCAAGTCCGAGAACGTTTGATCGAAATCGTCCACGCCATTGATGTTGAATCGTAGTGCTGTGTCGCTGAGCACGTTCAACGGCTGACTGAGTTGACTCTCGCAATCGCTGAGCCACTTGCGAACGTTCTTCAGTTGCTCGTAGCGAATCATTCGTCCGTCCAGCTCGCCGGCAGCGGCACATCAATCGGCGGCTGTGGGATGCCGTTTCGTCGAACGAATGCAGCGAGAGGATCAAATAGCGTATAACTTGCGAGCATCGACGCCGCTACCCAGCGCCACTCGGCGCATTTGTCGGGCTCTTTGATTTCGAGGGCGTCGGGATCGACGGCCAAGGCCGAGCATATGATGGTGATGTAGTGCTTGCCTTCTTTGCTGAACAACGACTCGCTCCAGCCTTCGCTTCGAATGCGAAGTTTGTCGATGGTGATGTTGGTCTCCTCGAGCGTCTCGCGAAAGGCAGCTTGCGCGACCGTCTCGCCGTATTCGATGTGGCCGCCGGTCAAGCTCCAGGTGCCGGCCCCGTGCGAGCCCTTGCGCTTGCCCAGGAGGAACTGGCCGCGTTTGTTGAAGACGAAGGTGGCGACGCCGACGCGGGTGCGTGGCTGTTCAACAGTGGGTGCTGGTTGATAGAGCCCGCGGCAGATTTCGCAGCCTGCTCGATGATCGGCATGGTGGTAATTATGGCCGATACTGAGAAGAGCACCCACGAGTTGATCGTTTCGCTCCTGAAGCATGTTGTTGAAGCTGGTTAACGTACGATTTACTTCAACGTAAGGGTGCGTTGCAACGGTCATCGGCTTGTCACTCATTTCTGATCTCCCCTCAATCGAATCCAGGCATCTCGTATCGCCGTTCGAATCGCCAACGACCGCTTGCGCGAGTTCACGACGTCACCCGGAAGCGCGTCCTCAAGCTCGCGGAGGGCGGCGAATGTCTCCTCGTCGAGCCGGAACGACACCATGGGCAGGCGATTGTCGGCCTTGGTGGAGCTGGGCGCCTTCTTGGTCATCTAGCCCAGCTCCAGTACGCGATACAGCTCGAGCAGCTGTTCGACTCGGGTGAGGGTTTCGGCGCGGTTGGGATCGTTCCAGCTGGTCTCGACCAAGTTCGCGGCTTGCGACAAAGCGGACCGCATGGCGGCATTGAACGTGTCGCGCAGCTGGCCCAGCACCAGGCTCTGGAGATTGTGCTGCTCGACCACGTTGCAGAGCAGCTTCCACTTCTTTTTGACGTCGTCGTCCACAACTACACTCCCTGTTTCTTGGTGCTCTTCCTGGGCTTGTCCAAGCTGGTGCCGATGATGCCGCCCACCACCATGCCGAGAATGCCGCCAATGCCCATGTCCTTGGTCGCCTTGGTCAGGTTGGCGCACTTGCAGAGCGAGAATTCTTTGAACAAGTCTTCGCGCTCAGTCAGCGACAGCTTCTTGAGCAGCTCGCGGGTGCGCACGACCCGGCGTGCAGCGGCATCTCGTTGGCGTTGAGTGGGCTTGGCACTTTTCGCTTTCAGCAGCGCTTGTCGACGACGGTGCTCATCCGCGTAGTCGGGCGCGTAGAAGCCATCACCCGCGTTCTGGTGCATGTCACCTTCGTGACCCCACGGTTGATCGCAAGCCCCCACCCGATTACTCGGTATCTTGCACTTGGGCATTTTTATGTATGTCACTACGTGCGCATCTTTGGTCACGACTGTGCCTTCTCCTTGCCCGCGAACATGTCCCAGGTCCAGCCCCGCTCCAGACCGATGCGGCAGTACGCCTGATTGATGCGGTGGTGCTCATGCAAAGGCGTACGCGCGACGATGGCGCCGGGGTAGCGCTCGAGAAACGACTCAAGGCGGATGGGCCTCTGATAGTCGCGGCTGCACGTCCTACAGCACGGCGGCCAAATCATGCCAGTCTCGCCCGTGCCATCGGCGTCACAGGGCTCGTCGAGGGTTTCGATGTTACATTCCCAGCAGAAGTAGCTCATGATTCGAGGTCGGCGATCAACTTGTCGACTTCGGCGTTGTGTTCGTCGGCGCCGCACGAGCATTGCATGACGCCTTGAGGTTTTGACGAAGGCATCGTCTGCAAAAGGTCGCGGTAGAAGATGGCGCAGGTTACGGAATTGTGGGTTCGTCGAGTGCTGTTCGCGAAGTCAATCAATCGTCGCCGGTCCTCGATCAACCGCTGGACCACACGCGGGGACGCAGCCGCGAGGTAGCGCGCATCGGCGACGTCGATTGCAAGCCCAGGGTGCCCGAGATAGCCGCACAGCACGACCTTGCCCAGACTCGACCGGATGGCAATGGGCTCGGCTACGACCTTGGCGTCAGCCGGGAGCGGAGGCTCGATGCGCCACTCACCGCCGGATGCCATCTTCGTCAGCCACAAGAGCTGCTGTTCGTCGGCGGGCTTCATTTGGTACCGAACAACGAAAAGAGTGGCATCCCACGCTCACGGCATTCCGAGATGAATGCGCCAACCCACTTCTCTTCTATGCGTTGGCTGCGCCAGCCGTTGATCAGCTCCGCGGCCAGGCTCGCCTTCAACGCCTTGAACGCGTCTTCATTCGGATTCACCGAGTGCCACGACCCAAGCGCGTACTCATGAATCTCGTCGAGCGTGCAGAGCCTGTACTTAGCAAAATGCCAGGCGCGGATGTTGGCGGCGATGTTTTCGCCGTTGTCCTGGTAAGGGCCGTTCCGATAGAGTCGCGGCGCATCTACGGGCGCCGGGTCGACTGGTACCTCGAAAAAGTCTCGGACGCTCACCATCTCCGCCATCGTGCGAACTTTGACTCCAGCACGCCAATCAATCGACGGTGCCGAACCCAGGATTCTGGCTGAGCTGTTACTGTCCATGAGGAGGATGGGCACGATGTCCGCCTCGGGCAGCTCCGTTTCGATGAAGAAGATGTACTCGCAGTCGAGCTTGCCGTTGTTCCAGATGTAGATCATCTGCGCCTCTTCCGTTTCTTGACGGGCAACCGAAAGAACGCGTCCGCGAGCGCGTCGAACGGCGTGTCTTGAATGCTTGTGCCGATATGGCCGGTCTTGGTCTGCACGCCGCAGGCCCAGCCGTTCTTCGTTCGCTCGAAGCGGATGTTCACCACGCCCGCGGTGTCGATTTCGTTATCGAGGTCCACGGCTGAAACATGCGCCGCGTCCATGCGCTCAAAGCGATCACTTCGAAGCTTGCACTCCTGGCACACGTGCACGAAGTCGCCGATGACCACCCGGCGCTTGGTGGGCTTGCCACAGACCTCGCACTTGCGCTTGGCCGGGATGAAGTACGTCCTGATGTCTTGGATGGTATGCCGAACTCGCCGTTTCTCCGTCGGACACGGTTGAGTGATGGCTTTTTCGAAAATATCTCGAGCGCGCTTGCTGGACTTACTCATGGTAAAAATCCGATCGTAACCTTCACACCAGCTGCTACTTGCTTCTGTAGCTCACGCTCAGCGCGCTTTATCACATGACGATGCAGCCACCCAAACGTCAGCCACGCGTACCAATCCAACGACAACAACACGTAGATCGAACCACGACCTTCGAAATAACCCACCTTGCGCACGTGGGGCAGACCCTCAAGTGTATTCTCGATAGCGATAATGGTGCTCATGGTGTCAACCGAAGTAGCTTGGCTTTGCTGCCGACGCTGACATGGAGACCGTTGCAGCGGTCCTCATCGCGGCAGTGTTTGATGCAGAAGCCGTTGTCGCAGCGAGGATCAACGCGTTCCGGGCAACGATGCTGGGAGGTCGTACGGAATCGATCTTTCTTATCGTAGTGCCCCCAACCAACCATCGCCGTACAGCGTGGGCGCCAGAATTGGCTATATCGACCCAGCGCAAAGCCGAGCGCGAACACGACGATGCCGATAGTGACGAAGACTGCGTAGATCATCTGCGCCTCTTCTTGTCGCGGTCGAGCATGATGCCCAGCTCTGTCGCGAGTGACACCGCCAATCCGCCCGCAAACGACACCGCATACACTGTGAAGGATTCGAAGTTGTCGAGTTTCTTTCGCTTGTTCTTGGTTGCGCGTTTACGATACGCGTCTTCAAGCTCAAGAGGCAGCCGCAACAGCTCCTTGCGAATCTTCGTGAGTTTGCGCCGCTGGTAGTCGGTCACTAATCCATCTCCAGCCATTTGATGTCGGGCTCGAGCACAGGTGCCGGCTCAGAAGCCAATCGCCAGCTCAGCCTGCGCTCGACTTCGATATCTGCCTGAGACATGTAGCCACGCTGCTCATTCTCAGCCTTGTGCGATTCCAAGCACTGCCGTAGCTGATCAATCGTCATGCACATGATGTGCGCGCTCACGATGGTATAGACGGACTTGCCCGCACCCGGCGGTGTCCACGCACAGATGACCGGGCGCCCGTCTACAATGACGGGGCTGATCTCCTGGTTGCAGTTGATGCAGATGCTCATCGGTCGATGTCTTTGGAGGGATCGAAGACGACCTCTACAGGCTCAGTCGGAGATGCAGGAATATTCAGCAACACGGGCGACAGCAGCGGCATGACTTCCATCTTGAAGTAGCGCGCCTTCACACGCTCGACGTAGCGCTTGGCCCAGCCGTTATCAGGAAACGGACCAACGGGCTCAGGCTCTTGGCCTTCACTCGCTGTAACCATGACGATGCAGATCATTCCCGACTACTTTCCATCGAAGAAGACCGCTGTCAACGTTCCCGCTTCGGCCGCTTCAATTACGATCGTCGTCTGACCGTCCGTGACGTCGAGCGCAATCATGTTGCGCCCCTTCACAAGTGGGCATTCGAACTTCTTCACTTCCGAGTCCCCACCACGTCGAGCCCCGACGCTTTGCGCGCGAGCTGTCGCAGCCACGTGGTCAAGTCCAACCCCGAGCGCTCAGCAGCGGCGATGTAGCTACGTTTCTCTTCGGCCGGCACCCGGAAGTGGACGTTCTCGAGTGACGGCTTGGCGGTCTTCTTGGGCATCATTTTTCCATCGTCGCATGTGCAGCGGCGGTTTCCATTGTGATGAGGACAATCTTGACGGCCACGACCTCGCTATCGTGCTCGGCCTCGTACACGTCATAACCCCGTCGCCGAATCCCGAGCCGCAGATGACTGCGGTACCGTCGACGATGCGAGGTTCTTCTTGAAAAGGGTGGCGCTCGCGGTAGTCCGGTCGGAGCCAGCCGATGGAGACCTGGCCGCCATCGACAGGGATTCCGGCTGTGAGCTTCCAATCGAATGGTGGGAAATCGTCGTCGAGCAAGCCGGCACTTTGATGCCGGCGTATCAGCTCACTGTGTATAGCTCGTAGCTCGACTTCGCGGCCTTGGTTGCCCCAGCCGGGGATGGGATCGGAGAAGTCGACGTAGGCGTGCCAGCTGCCGGCAGCCGCGTTTCGAATCTCGTAACGGCAGCTATAAGTGAACGCGTAGCACGGATCGGCGACGATGATGCAGTTGGCAGCGTCGCTCATCGCCTGGATATCGATAGCGTCGACATCGAGCGCCGGCACGACAAACGGCCCCACGCTCAGTGTGTGATGCACGAGCTTGAAGCCGTCGGGGAGAGGAACCTGCACTTCTTCGTTCACGACATCAACCAATGCGCGAGCGTACCGAGAGCCAGGGCGAACAGCGGATAGACGAAGACGGTGAGCAAATTCTCTATCGCCTTCTCAATGTGAGACTTGCCGTCTTTCGTGACTTCGTCTTTCGCGATTCGCGTCTTGAACATGCTGGTGATCAACATGATACCGACGGCGGGCCACACGTGCAAAATTGGAAGAGTGAACGTCGGTATGACGAACCAGTTCCATAGGACGGATAGGACGAAGCCGTCGAAGATCGTAGCGAGGAATGCTATGAGTGTAAGAACAGCGAAGGACATTGAACGCTCCAGCATCTTGAAAATGAATCGCCCGGATATGTTTGTGACGCTGGATTTTATCTCCGAATGATAATCCAACGTCTCCGACCCGAACGACTCGATCAACAAAATGCCGGATATGGTGTGAAGCTCGGCGTTTCCCTTTCGGGACCATTTGCAGTGGTAACCGAACCTCTCCGACCCGGCGAACCAAACCCAAAATTACGCTGGATATGGTGTGAAACTTGGTATGACCTGGCGCCCAGCATCGACGGAGTCGAACCGTCTTCAGGTCTCGTTATCAGCGAGATAACCAAGCTTCTCCGACCCAGCTAGTTGCGGCCCCCGGAATTGAACCGGGCTACCAGGGTTATGAGCCCTGTGATCGACCAATGATCCAGACCGCAAAATCGACGGACGTAAATTGAGCTAGATCTTTTATTCAGCTGCTCTATCGCTGAGCTACCCGACTGTATTAGCCGGGGCAAGGACTTGAACCCTGCGACCTGCTGATCCTGGTTAACCTAACTCGCCGGCCCGTCTGAAACTGACTCTACCTCCCTGTGTTACTGATTGCAACACAAAAATCAATCGAGGCGCAAAAAGAAACGCGAAGCGCGACTCTCGTCAGGACCGAACGTCGCGATATTGTCGCGGACGGCGCCGATGAAATCGCTATTGTTTCTACGTGCGTGTGTCATTCGATCCCTCTTAAAATGCACCGGACATGAAATCAGTCTCGCATCGTTAACGGCTTAGAAGGCCGCTGATTATCGAAACTTCCGGCCCGGTGGCTCCACTCAGAACTTGCTCCCGTATTCGATCCTGCAATTTGGCTGCACGCCAAACGGATTGGCCGTCGAATGCCGCGCCCACCAGACGCCAATGTCGTCCGCCACGAGCCGGAAGAATTGCCGGAAGTGTGGACGCAAGCTCGGCAGCGACTCGTGTGGCGTTCGATCAGTCATCCAATAGAGCGTCTCTGGCGCCAGCATGTGCGCCTTGTTGAGCGGCAGCGACATGTTCGCGATGGCCCCGTGCTCGTCGACATCGTACGCCATCACGTTCCAGGCGTGACAACGCCCGTCGGTCGACGCCATGTAGATGCCCTTGTCGGGCTTCTTGGGTGGCGTTGGCTCAGGCTGCGGCTCAGGCTTGGGTTGCGGGTCTCCACCACCCCAACCACCGCCCCAGCACGACAGGACAGTACCGTCCGTGTGCACGCCCCGACGACGTTGCGTCTGTCCAGGGAGCACGAAGCTTTCGTGCACGGTGAGATAGGAAAGCTTGCCGGCCGCGAGACCCGTCGCCGCAATCAACGGCAGGTACCCGTGCAGGTACCGCGGCACTGACGACGCATCCCCGGTGATGATGGGCATCATGTTGATGACGACGTCCATCGGCTGTGGAAAGCGCACCTGCTCGAATTGAAGAAGGGCGTCCACTATTCCCTCGCGAAATCCGCCATCAGTGCCGGCGCCGACGTATCGAACCCGACAACGTCGATCATGCCGCCGTCGTTCGGGTCCGCGATCGAAAACCCGTTCGACACCATCCCGACCACGATGAGCTTGCTCGGAATGCCGAACGCCTGCCGGTAGTCCTTCAACGCCTGGACCGGATGGACGTTGCCCGCCCACGTCTCCGAGTCCGTGTAGATGACGAACGTGTCGACGCTGATCTTGTTCTCCTTCGCCCACAGCATCGGCAGCGCGCAATCCGTCCCACCCATCGGGAGCTGGCGCAACGCATGACAAACCTCGTCGAGCCGATTCTTCGTCGAGAGCTTGAAGGGCGTCATGACCGTATCGCGCGTCCACATGCCGGTGGCTTGGCCCGCCGTGAACGCCACGAACGCGTGCTGCTCTTCGACCACAGCCGTCACCATGGCCATGGCCGCCGAGCCCACCCGTGGCGTCAATCCCGGCACACCGGCAATCACGCCACCGTCCATCGAGCCCGAGATGTCGAGCGCGAGCAGCGTCCGCTTGTTGGTCGGCTCCACCGCCGCGAACGTCGTGTAGAACGCGCTGTCGAGCGCGTCGACGACTTGCTGCACAGGCGTCCACGACAGCGAGCCCTTGACGCCATGACCACTCTGATACGTCAAGAGCGCCGCCAAGACCTTGACCGGGTGCAGCTTTGCCTTCGTCAGGCGGAACTTGGCAGTCTCATCGGTCAGTCGATCCACGACAATCTTGGTCGCTGCCGACAACGGCGCCAGGAGTCCGACCGCAGTCATCTTCGCCAGGTTGCGGATGAGCGCCTCGGGCTTCATATGCTCGAGGAGAGCCGCCCACACGTCCGCCGAGTTGAGCATCTCCGTCGGCACGCACTCGCGCGGCAGCCGATAGTCGTGAATGAGCTTCACTGCCTCGGGCACGTCCTTGGTCGCCTTCAGGCGCTCGAACGCCCACACCAGCTCGACCGGCGAGCCCTTGTGCCACGCCACGCCCGGCCCTTGACCCTTCGTGATCCAATTGAAGATGGCCGCATGCTCCGGCGACGACGCCGTTGGGTGGGACAGCCGCAACAGGTCGCGATTCGACCACCCGTCACGCGACTGGTACTTCACGACCTGATACGCGAGGTCGCCTGCACTCTTGTTCGCGTACCAGTTGCCCACGGCTCGACGCGCTCCGCGGCCCCACCCACCGAACGTCTGCATGTACTCGGCGAAGTGGTGCAGGTGCGTGCCGATACGGCAGACCTCGGGCAACGCGTTGTACGCCGTCTTGCGCGTAATGTCGTCGCCCTTCTTGGCGCACAGTGCCAGCGCGAGAATGGCCGGGTCGTTCTTGGCCGCGCGCCCGGCGCTCGAGACCGCGACGATGCGGTTGACGACACGCAGACCATCGATGGCGATGCAGCGCTTGACGACTTCGGCGTTCTCGATGGTGAGCTTGCGCTCGGAGGCGTAGTAAGAGCCGCCTTCGGAGCCGAGGATCAAGAAGCGGTCGAGCCGCGTCCAATCATCGACGGCGAAGCTGTAGCCGCCGGCAGAATTGGCGACTTGGTTGGAGCCTGGAATAGTCTCGTTTTGCGGCGTCTTCTTTTCGTTGAGATGATCGACGTAGTTCATGACGTCGAATGTCTACGCGCTTGTGTTGCTCGATGCAACACAAATCGACATTCCCGTCGGTGAGTGAGATTAACGAGCGCGAGACTTGCGGTGTGCTTTGGCCTTCGCGACCGAATACAAAGTTGGCCCGGTCGGGTTTGAACCGACTCCCTTCCGGTTATGAGCCGGCTGCTCGACCACTTGAGCTTCGGGCCATTATCGAGATGAATGTATTACCCAGCACTGCACGCCGTCACAATAGACCGTGCACTCTCCGTATGAGATCGTCGTGCAAATTTCACTATTCACACGTATCGGATGCTGAGGCTCCACTAAACCAAGTACATCACGAACCTTGAACCAGCCCGGCGGTGACGCCGGAAACGTCACATCACGCGTCACAGAAATCGTGCTGGTCATCAATTCGTAGCCATTGATCTTTCCCAACGGCGTCAAAATCGCCACATGATTATCCGTCTTGACAACCACCCTCGATGACGTCGGTGTCGGTGTTGGCTTGAGCATCACCATGAAACACCCGAGCACGAACACTGTGCCCAGAAGTGACCACCACGCCCGCGGGAGCTGTACGACCGTGTTCATACGCATGTTCTAAGTCTAATTGTTTTCAGTATTTCAATCCAGCTCATCGTTTTCTCTTGGCGTCACGTCGCTGTGCAGCCTTCCGACTGCGCTCGGACTGCTCACGAAAAGCTGGATCTTTCTCTGCAAGCTTACGACTAATTTGTGCCTGCTCATCCGACGAGAAGCCTACAAACTCGTGCTTCTCGACCGGGACCGTAGCCTCCGCCTTCTTTCGTCGACTCGCCCAGTTTGCTAGTGTCGGATCACACTTGAATGGGCAAGTGCCGTCAGTGCGCAAGCTGGTTGTACAGACACGACAATGAGGCGCTTGTTTCGACATGATCTTTAGTCCTTCATGCAACCGTACTCGAGATCGTCGGGAGGGTCGCAGCCCAGCTCTTCCTTCTTGCACTCGATGAATTTGGCGGCGTCGCTGTGCATACCAATGGACACGACGATGAATCCACGACCGTTGATATTCCAGCGTGAATCTTTCTGCGAACGCAGCCACCACGAACCTTCACCTCCAAACATGCCCATTTAGCCCCTCCATCGAATGTTTTCTCCGTAGCTTCGTACAGGCCGATTATCCCATCCGACAGTATGTCCACGAAATATCACATGCGCCATTTCCGCAGGACCTTCTGTTGCGTGATTCACGACGACGAGACGAATAACGGAGCCCGGCCGGCAGATCGGCGCTGGGTTAAACGTAAGCCCTGTCAAACGCGGACCGGCTGCTAGAACACGATTACTGTCAGCGCTATCGGTGGCGTCTATCTGTAACTGAAACGACAATCGATCACTGCCGTAGTTGACCATGTGTTCTAATCGAATCGCGACATCCATCCGCACTGCTATTACCATGCGTTCGCCGGGTCCGACAGCTTCTACAGATGGTGTAAACGCCAACTCAGGATTCTCTTCGATACGATTTGGTTCGAGCTGAGATCTCGAAAGCGTCCCTTGCAGGCGTTCTTCAATATCGTTGAGAGTCAGCATGGGATCAATGCCAGCACTTGGTTTTTGACTGGCAAGGCATCGAATACAAAACGGCCGAACACCGCAACAGCGTTCGCAACCTCCCGCTTCAAGCCACGCATCCCGCACAACCGTGCGCAGCTCCCAGAGTCTGAACAGCGCTCGGTTGTCAGGCATGAAGACGAAGGCAACGGCGGCGAAGAAGTTCCAGCCGGGGCCTCGGGATTCGTGGTCACTCATCGACGCCGGTCTCGACACTGTCGACGAAATCCAGTAGCTTCCCCTCGGAGGTACTCACCATGAACTTCGGACAAGCGCTCGAGGCACTGAAAGAAGGCAAGAAGGTCACTCGTGGCGGCTGGAACGGCAAAGACATGTGGCTCGCGTTGCAGACACCGGACGAGCACAGCAAAATGACTTTGCCGTACATCTACATGAAGACGGCGGATGAGCATCTCGTGCCTTGGTTGGCATCGCAGACCGACCTGTTGGCCGCCGATTGGAGTGAGATCGAGCCTCTTCCCCGCTAAGCTCACTCGATCGTCCTCACGACCTTGATCGACCGAGCCGCAAACCACTCCGCCGATGTGCTCTTATTATATAGAAAGCCATCGCTACCAAGAAGCATCCCACGTGCCGGCTCTTTGTCGAACGCACGATGCCATTTGCCCGTCGCACACTCCGAACATAATGGTTGTGGTGAGCGTTTCTCTTCACTCGCCTTGAATTGCTCTGGCCAGTAGTGACCTAGAGCCGTGTTCTCGACGCAGTTGCATTTCGAGCACATGTAGAGGGGCATCACTCACCTCGCTCGACGAACGCACGCCAACCCGAGTCCACCATATGTTGGGCAACTGCGAATCGATCTTTGCCGTGCAGCTCACCCAACAAATCAGCTACCGCACGTATAGTTTCAATTCGCATCTGCCTCATCTTCTCAGCGTCGCGCATCTTCTTGATCTCCTCAGGAGGCATCTCCACCGCGTACCACTGCTGTATCTCGAACCAGCTGTGTGCGCTGCGCTCGACATAATGACATGACCACAGAGTCCCGGTCTCTCGATGGCGAACCACGAACGCGTTGATTGGTCCTCGACGCTCGGAGACGATTGCATACTCATCGTCGACTATGATTTCAGCCGGCGAACGCTTGCCTGGATTGCCATCGCTCACGAAAGTCTACTGAAACTCAGGTTGCGCGAACTACACACTGGACACCACCACTGATATCGCGGCTCAGCATCTATCTCGACCTTCCATTGATAACCACAACCGTACGCGTCACATCGGATGTTCCAACGCATCACCTTGAACGATTGTAAGGGCTCAGTCTTGGGCTCGGGATTCTTCTTGAGCCATTCGCGATACTCGTGCTCGAGCGCCTCGACGTTCGCCCCCGGCGCTGGGAAAGCGATAGCAGCCTGAAGAGCGCCGGCTTTGAGTGCCCATTCGATGCGGTCGGTTGGGAGACCGAGCTTTTCGACGAGGGCGTTGGGGAGACGGGACTTGAAGGTGGCGAGGGGATCGACAACTCGAGCAAAACGAAACGTCAGCCCACCGAGGTCAGCTAAAGCCACCTGTCCCAAGAAATTCTCGAGCGTGCGTGCCCAACGATATCCGTGCTCAAGGCTGATATATGTCACGAGGTGCTTGCCCGTCGCTTCATCGACAACGACGTCGAGCATTCGATAGAGCCCGCCTTTGTAGTGCTTGTAGACCTGATCTTTCATCTGCTTGCGCAAGTCATCCGCGGCGCACTGTTGTAGCGCGGCGTCGAATTGCTTGGGCTTGCTTCCGTATTCAGGTGGACACTCGAGACGAGCTTTTTGCTGGAGATCGCTAATCCATGCATCCAACGTTGCAAAATTTTTGCCGCCTTCGGTCATCATTCGCTTCACGAGTGCGTCGTGAGTATCTTTATATGCCTTGACCTTACTACGTAGCTCCACAATCGTGTTGTGATCGTTAATCGTGTTGTGATCGTTGCGTTGCTCAGCCAACAGATGGTCGATCTGCTCAGCCTTCGATTTCAGATCATCAATCCATACTTCGATCGAAGCAAAGTTGTGTCCCTGGGGCATGAGATCAATAAGAGCAAAATATTTATTGGAGACCTCGGTTAATGATTTGATTTCAGCACGCGCGTTAATAAGCTCCTGCTCAAGCCGCACAAACCTCTGCGCATACTCACTATCAGCCTTACTGTGATAATCACGTAACGACTTCAATGCCAGACGCTCATCACGAAGTTCTTGCTCGAGCCGTTCAGCTTTTGACTGCGCTTCGTCATATGCTGACGGTGATATGTGTCGCTGCACTCGAGGTATAGTCTCGCTCTCTAACACATAATGTGGCGCACGAATTTGTAGCTCTCCTCCCCACGGAAGCTGTATCGTATTCACAACTGTCGGTATTGTCGTACCTGTGATGATCTTCCGCTGCTCTTGTGCAATCGGCGCATCACTCTCGCAACCTGGCAAGAACTTCACCCCAACCGTCGGCACCAACGCCGGCTGGAAATGTTCGCCGCAAACTTGGCATGTATGCGTCTTATGACTCCGCGTTACGAACTCGCCCTCGTCGATATGTTGCGTATGACAACGAGGGCAGTAAAGATGCATCGGGATGGGCTCAGGAGCTGGGTCAGGGCCGATTTTCTTAGCTGCACGAACGCGACTGATCGCATCAGCGAACTTGATTGGCGCCAACGTCAACTGCTGTTCTTGCGCCATCGCTGCGCCACCACGCGCTGCTAAGTACATCATACCGACTTCGCAATCCTCGCGCAGCTCATCGAAAAGTCCACGATTCGCCGTCAAGACGATGCACCAACCGTCCGAATTGCGAAACATCTGCGCCTTGACTTCGATCGCTTTCTCGCTCATCTCAATCTCCTAAACGTTGTAACCGTGCTGGCGACACCACCTAATGCAGTGCTTGCAGGTCGGATCACCATTCTTGCGCTCGACTCGAATCGTCATCACCGACGAGACAACATCTCGCAACGTCAGACTGTACGCCGTGTAGTACGCCGTGCTCCCGTACGTGCGTACGCAATGCCACTTGCCCGCATCGCCGAGCTTCACCACCATCGCGTTGTACATGACTAGACCTTGCTGCGACTGACGGTCGTCTCACCGTACGGGACGAACACTTCAAGCTCTGCAAGCCCAGAGCTTGTCTTGCCAGCATCCCGTGACTTGACCTTGACCGTGTAGCCGTAGTCGCGAATGCAGTCGATCAGCCGGTCTACGCCGCCAGCGGGCGGACCTACAACCACGACTTTGAACTTCTGTCGCTTCACCAGATGCTCTCCTCGGTGATATCGAAGTCTCCCAGCGACGCGCCCATATCCAACGTTTTTTGCACTGGAAAATAGAGATTGCTCGGCTCGAGTGAGAGCACGCCACCACTATCGAAGGTTGCCGCTACCTGCGGCGTATTCACACGCTCAGCCGCGTTGGCGTACATCTCGATGACAGTCTTATAGCCGGCGATGGCGCCGTTGGCAGCGTCGAGCTGATGATGCAGCTCTTTGATATCCGACAACAGACGCACGTGCTCGTCGAGCGCCTGTAGATCTTGATCGTGCTCCCAGCGCGCACTCGTAAATGCGTGATAGAAACCGAATACGAACAAGAGTCCACACAAAATGAGCACATGCCAAATATCACGTTGTGCAATTTTGAGCTGCTCTTTCAGCTTCTTGTTCTCCGCCATCACTGCCGCATCGACCCGTCCCTTGGTGTCGTTCAGCTGGTCCATTTGATCCCTCCTGTTTATTCCTCGAGATACCGCAGCTCGCGCTCCCAGCCCGGCAGTTGCACCAGTAGATGCAACGCAAGCATCTCCTCAGCCGCCGGCACCGTCCAGTCGTGAACACAGTAGGGTCGGCCCTCGTCGAGGTCGTAAAGCGTGCGCTGAAACTGCGCCAGTTGATCCCGCGCATGCCGCGACGTGATCATGTACTGATGCCCCGTCGTGCCACCAGCCGAAATGAAACGATTGTAACGGCGAAAATCAGCCATCTGCTCCGGCGACAAGAAATGCTCCAACACCTCGCGCGCTTTCAACTCCGCCGACGCGAAGTCGGGCGCCGGGCAGCCCTTCGTCGGCGTCGCAACGGTGGTCGCGACCTTGGGCTTCTTCTCATCAGTGGCCGCCGGCAGCACCTCACCGCTCAGCTCTTCCATCGTGCCGTTGGAGAACTTGACCACCGACACGAGCTTGCGCGTCGGCTTCAAGAGCTTGGCGAGCAGCGGCGCGAGGGTCTCGATCGACGCCTTGACGATGGTCTCACCGTCCGAAAAGGGGGTCCCCTTGGGATCCAGCCAGCCCTTCGCCCGCAGCTTCAAGAGCGCCTGCGCCTCGCCCGTCGTTGCCTTGGTCACCGTCACCAAGGTTTCGTTCTCCGAGCGACGCTCCAGCCTGATATCCCCGTAGAACGACGGCACCATCCATAGCATTGGCATCTCCTTGCGGTGTGAGTAGATCTTTCAAACGCGCTCTAATCTCCGTCGCATCTTGCCCAATAGCTTCGGCTGCTTTCAAGCGCGTGAGCTGTTCATTGATCTTCGCCTGTTGCGTCTTTGATGTCTGTGACTCTTTCTGACTCTCGATCATGGGCTGGAGCATCATGACCATCTCGCGCACGAGGTCGACATGGTCCGCCGGTCCTTGACGCATCTGTTGCATCGCACCAATTGCTTCGTAGGGACCAATGATATTATCACCCACATCGTCGTAATCGACCGCCACGCCCATCAGTCCATCGTTTCTGCGCAGTGCACCAGGCTGCACGTCGCCGACACGTTTGACCGTCATCTGCTCGAGCTTGGTGGCCTGCGAGCACAAACGCATGATGCGATCGAAGCGTCCACGCTTATTACCTTGCAGCTCGGCGATGATGATGTCCTCGTACGCCTTGAGCGCACGCTCGAACGGGTCGTTGTCGCTCATGGTTCATCCTTTCGTGGCTTGTTTGCAATCGGCGCATCCACACACGACGTCCGTCCGCTCTCGACCGTCACCATCTTCGACTTCTTGTACTCGTCGAGCAACAGGCCCAGGCGCTGGTCGCGCTCGTGCTTCCCGATGGCATCGTTCACGGTGAACGCGTCGTCTTCCTCATAGATCTCACGCGCAGCTTTCTCGATGTTGCGAAGTAGCTCCAGCTCGGTCGTCACCTTGAGCATCAACTCCGGCAAGTCATGCCAGCTGTGCATGGTCAATTCATCCGGTGGACCCTTCAGTGCGTTCGCCACACCCTCGAGCAACTTCGACAGACGTTCCCGAAGCGCAGTTTCTTCGTCGCGCTCGGCTGTTATTGCGATCAACTGACGCTCACTCTCCATGCGAAGACACGCACTACACCCGTCGCTCTGTTCAGCGGTCGAATGTTGGCAATCCACGACCCGCTTCTCAACCCGTGCCGCGTCGTCAAGCGCGTCTTCAATCTGATTCCGTAGCCGATGCCACTGTTCGTACTCGATCGGCTTGTTCACAATCACCGACCCCATAATCGAATTCGCCCGCACGGTGTTATTCACGACGCCCCTCCAGTATTCCGCGAAGCTCCACCACCATCTGCGCCGTCTGCGAATTCTCATCAGCCGACACAACCAACGTAATTTCGTCCTCGTCAAAAATCACATAGATCATGGTGTCCTGATTCTCGTCGGTACCGCCGAAATCGTCCCACGACTTACGCGCCGCTTCATCGCGATGAACGAACCAATCATTGTTGCCAGACTTCTCAAGCGACATCTGCGGCCATCGCTCTTTGAAATACGTCAAGATGCCGTCGCGCACTTCCGGCGTGGGTTTGATAGTGATGACGAGGTCGTTTCCGCCGATCATTACAGCCCACCCCTCAGCGGCGCCTCACACAGCGCTTCGAACTCCCTGATCTTCTGCCACACCTCTTCCAGCGCCTCCGCGTCCGTCTCGCCCTCGCCCTTCACCGACGACATAACCTCCCGCGGATAATTGCTGTCACGCGTGAACAACCAGAACGTGTGACGTCGATTGCCGATTCGATAGTCGTTGTGCACCGCGACCGACCAGCCGCGCTCGCGAATGCGATCGACCAGTGGCTGCTGCTGCGCCGGTCCACGTATCGCTGCTCGAAGGTCAGCCAGGTCCGTCGGCAGCTCCTTGCCCATCGCCTCAGTTTGATCCGCGAGCATCATAGCGAAGTTGCCGATGTCGATAGTCTCGTGCAACACGTTTTGATTGTTGCGAATACCCAACGCAACAGCATCACGTAACTCTGCGCGCTCGCCTTCGAGTCTCTCGCGCAGCCATTCCGGGTCCTCGCCATCCCAGCCGCCCTTGTGGTCGTTGTCGCGGAGCACACGCTCCATCTCAATGGCGAAGTCCCACACCTCGAGCCGCACGCTCTTGAGCGCACGCAGCCGCGCCGCGGTCGCGTCGAGACACGATTCGTAGGCCGCTTCAGAGCGCAATCCGCCGGCCAGCGAACAATCAGGACGACCACATCGATCACACTGAGCACCCAGCGTTGCCTTACTCGGGTAATTCGATTGCCCGCCCGGCGACATACGACCTGTCTCCACGCCACTGACTTCGTTTGGTGTGCAATCAGGGCACTTCACCGCGAAAACGGGCTGTCTCGTCGTGCCGGTGCCGTTACAACGAGGGCAACGGATTTGGCCGACAATATCGATGGCAAACGACTGATCGACGCTGCTGATGTTCTTGACAGTAATGGAGATCGGCTTGCCCGGAAACGCAGTCGACATCGGTCGATCCCACTTCGCGAGCAACAGTAACGCCGGCCATGGTTCGCCGGTTATTGCGTTTCTCCAGGCGTGTTCGATACCGACGAACACGGACATCACCTTGAACGCCCGATAATCGATGCCCTCGACCGCCGTAGCGTGCGTGCCCTTGAACTCTTCTTGTAGTTGACCAAATACCCGAACTGTTTCACCCGGCTCGATCTTCTTATCGTGGGCAATCCTGAGACTACACGGCACCGTCGTCATGACTTCCTTGATCCTTCCGCCATCGATGTGTACTCTTCGACGAGCTTGACTGGATTGGCGTCGTCGAACGGAACGCCCTGCGACTTGAGCCATTCGAGGTAGCCGGCCTCAGGCTTGCCCAGCTCAAAAACGTCACCTTTACGGGTCGTGATGATACGACCTTCAGACTTAGCGAGTCGACCGAGTCTGACCAATTCACCGTCGTCAAAACGATCATCGCCATACACGCGCCCGATTACCGTCTTGCCCCGCTGTTCAGGAGCAGAATATGGGGTGCGTGTCCAGCTCATGAACCAGTCTTCCAACCTCGCCGTCATATGTCCTCCCCGACCCTTCGCAGAAAACGACAGCTGTTCTCCGAATAGCTCTTGAGACTGCTCCACGATAGATCTCGTAAATTCGGCTTGGCAGCAGCACGAAGCTCTCGCTTCCGCCGCTCTTGAAGCTCAAATTGCAATCGTTCGATCCACAGCTGCCAATCTTTCCGCCGCTCAATGCAATGCAGCGCGTGGCGTACATAGACCGTCTGCGGATGCATCCCGTGCGCGATTTGCTTCTCGAGCGAGCGCAGCTCTCGATCTTTGAATAACTGCCCTATCCGCAGCTCCAACGACTTGATCGCCGCATCGATTTCGCGGATGGTCATGTCGCTCACCAGCCGATACCGGCGAAGCCATATCGCCCGTGGATTCGCCACACGCCACGTGACAATCTCACCATCGACACGCGCATGCGTCGTGATCCAGCCACACTCTTCGACAACTTCAATTACGTCGCCGTTGAGCGCAGCTCGTAATGCTTCGGTCTGAGCGCTCACCGTGGTCGCTCTTTGTTGTCCTTCAACGCCTTGTCCACGACCGCGATTGCACACCGGCAGTTGCCGCGATGACACAAAACATCATGTCGAAGCTGACGTCTCGCCTTCTTGAGCGCCTGTAGCAGATCATAATGCTCATCAACGAGCTTTTCGATGATGGCGTTCTTAGCGCTAATGGCCGCTGTGATCTCTGCCGGCATTTAACTACACCTCTTTCCGTAGAACGTGTACTTTCGTCGCCTCGACGATGACTGCGAAATCGCAGAAGAAGTCGCAACCGTCTTCAGGTGCGCGCTCTTCGATAATCTCCTTCGCTTCAATCTCCGCTTCCTTCATCGTCCTGGCCTTCAAGACGTGCATGCTGCCACCGCCGTCGACCGGGTTCTTGCACGCCATGATGGACATGAACAGTCGATAGCGGCTCACAGCTTCGCTCCCTCTTCGATCCAGATGAAGATCAGTTGGTAGTCGGGATCATCGGTCGTCAAGAACGGTTTGACCCCGCCGGCATGTGTAATCGGGCTCGTGGCGAGCGGCTTGTTGAGGAGCAAGCTCGAGGACGCGCACTCAGACACCGGCCCCATATCGCAGTTGAGGCTCACATCAGCCATGACATTCATGTAGTTCTGCTGCCACTGTGCGTTGGTCTTCGGTGACGGAATCACCAGAGGCGCGTACGCCTGATGGCATGACGACACTGTGCAGCCTCGCGCATCGAGGATGCTCTGAATGGCGTCGCGGTAATGGGGGGTTGGCGTCATGTCTGGCAGCGGCGTGAGGTCGGGCAACTGCGTCATATCGACCACGACCGGCGGCGTAGCGATATCCGGTGGCGTGATTGGTGACTTGCTCAAGTCGTGCGTGACGACGAGCGCCATATCAGCTTTGGACGGAGGCAAGTCAACCCCGTTCGGGTGGAAAACACAGCCCGCAATCCATGGCACGATAAGCTGTAGAAGAAAGACCAGCACATCACGAGGGCGTGGCTGGAATGGGATACCAGATCGACGAAAGCGCCGCATATTAACCTCCCACCCTTCCCGTCAACATCTCCCCACAGCAACGGCACATAGTTAACGCCAGTGCAGCCAAGAAATTCAACTCGTAAGGAAAGCCTTTGATGCCGTTGACGATCGAAGCGTGTTTCTCAGCCGAGCACAGACCCTGGTACGTCGAATGATTGCATGGCTCCACCGGAACACATGGCGCTAGCCGACGATAGAACGCCTCGGTCGCAACGAGCGCTTCTTCTCGAGACAATCGAAAAATGCCGTCAGAATCAAGCACGACCCACACGTTCCTCGACGCACTTGAACAGGTCGCCGACGGTCAAGATCTTCTCAACTGCTTCGTCATCGATTTCGATCTGGAACGTCTCTTCGACCGCCAACACGATTTCGATGATGCCGAGCAAATCAGCGTACAGATCTTCGACGAAGCGCGCCGTCGGGACCATCTGCTCGCGCGCGACCTCGAGATACCCCTCGAGAATCTTCTCGATCTCGAACTTCATCTTCGTCGTCATGCTTTCTCCTGTTTTCCGCGTGCCGCCAACATCGCGTCGGCGATGACGTAAGCGTGTCGGCATAGCCGCTCAATCCACTTCTGATCGACCCGTTCGTCCGCGAAGTGCCCCGGCATCAACGCCTGGGGTATAATCAGCATCGCGAAATGGTCTCGCAGCTCCAGCTGAGACGAGAAAATCGCGTCGAGCGTATCCGCCGCCCGCTTGGCGTTGTTGTCGATGGAGTCCAAGTAGTCTGACATGATCTCCTCAGTGGTTTTGCGACTCATCGTCCGTTCTCACGCTTCTTCGTCTTGCGTGCATACGACTCGAGAATCATCTCGCGCAGCACCTGTGACTCCGACGCCATTCGACGCTTGGCTTCGCCACGAATCCAGGTCGCTAGAGCTGTCGGAAGATTCACTTTGAATTGATCCATGCGCGACCCACTTTGGGACCTCGTGACCCATTTCGTCAAGCGGTAATCAGCAACTACCCGATGCACAAAAGGAAAGGGCCGCTTTTGGCGGCCCCCTCTCACTGCCCCACGAGTTGCCTCGCGAGCTATGTAAGTACCTTCAACAATCTTCGAAGGTGGCGCGCGCGTCGGCGCAGGCTTCTCCTCGATAGAGGTACGGCACCGTGTTGTGCGTGTAGGCACTATAGGCGCTCATCGTCGATCCGAAGCCCGGCCCTTGTTCAGGGACGGCCCCCTTCGGCACCATGCCGAAGACGTCGTCGGAGTCGATCACCTCGAGCTGCGCCACGTACGAAACGTCGGCGAAGCTGGTGTCGAGGTTGAGCACCTTGGACCAGCCGGCATGGCTGACCACGGCGTCGATCTGAGCATTGGTATTGATGGAGTCGTGCGAGTCGGGCGGGGCGGTGGACTGGTGAGCCACCATCAGCATCGCGCTGACAGCGACCGCTGCGAGCAGTTTCATGATTGCCTCCGATTGTGAATCCGACAGAGCATTACGAGAATTCCAGTCTACTGAGAGACACCGACCAAAGTCAATCGATGTCGTTTCGTCCTCTAGTTCGGGGGTGGAGGGGGATCGGTACCGGGACCCGGGTCGTGGACGATTTCGCCAGGTAGCATCATCAGGTTCACAGATGCCGGCGCGATGTACCCACCATCGGGGTCGGACGCAGCCTCTTTGGTGCTGGCGCCGCATCCGACGAAGGCGAGCGCGACCACAATCAGCAGCTTCTTCATTAGGGCTCCTTTGCGATTCCGTTGGTGAAGATCTTCTTTTCGCCGCAGCCGGCACAACGCCACGTCTCATGACCGTTGACCGTGACCTCGAACCACGGCCCTTTGCCATGCGCGCTGTGAACTGTCTTCCAGTCTTCGAGTCTCGATAGGTTCGGTGGAGCTGGCTTGGTGTGCGCCTTGGCTAATACCGGCGTCGAAGGTAAGTCGTAGGGCTTCAACTCCGTGATGTCGAACTCGATGCCGACTGCTTCAAGCCCAAATCGAGCACCGACTCCAACGTCGACGACAGACTCCCCGCCCCATTGAATACGCGCCATAGGACGATACGTCTGTTCTTCGTCAGTGTCGTCCGGCCAAATCACAAGATTCAAGTAGTCGTTTGCCATTACACCACCAACGGTTGGGGATCATCGTCGCCGATCTGATTGAACGCCTTCATCACGAGATCCATAAATTTCTCCCACGGCCAAGGCGCTCCGTCGGGACAGAGCGTATGCGTCGTTTTTGGATCAGCCTCAGCGTGTCCCATAATAGTCACACCACGAATCGGCGTTTTGCCAGCGGCCTTAAGCAGCCATGCAACCAACCGCGCTGACTGTTGCAGCTGAATATCCGATGGCGGCAACCCAGGGTCACCAGATGGAAAGCTCGGCTCGTTGGGCTCACGCGCACAGTGCTCGATGCCGATGCTGCGGTCGTTGGCGTCATGAGCGTGATTGGCCGCGAAACGTAACGGCACCGCTTGAATGATCGAGCCGTCATCGTGGTCGATAACGAAATGTGCCGACGTGCCTTGGTGGCCGGGCGGAGCGGACTTCTGCCACATCTCAGCAACGGGACCAGCCTTAGCGTGGCCGGACGTGATATGGATGATGACGAGGTCGTAGACGCCGTTGGCGATCATCTGCGGCGTACGCGGATGATAATTTGATGGGTGCGCCGGCACCAGCGTCGCGAACGGAATCTCTGACTGAGTATTCGTCGTCGGTGTCGGCATGGGACCTCCTGTGTCTATTATACCAGCACTAGCGTGCACGCCTGCCGCTTCACGACGTCAGGCCATTGCTCACAGGCGTAGGCGAACGCGGCGTCTCTATCGTCGAGCAAAAAGCCGCTCACGTAGAAGCCGGAGTTGGACCCACCACGACGGTCGACCGATCGATCCCACCATACAAATGCCCACCACACTCGCCCCTCTTTCGTTCCGCACGTAGAACGCACACGACCCGTCACTTCATCGGGCTCTTTCGCGTTGCCGAGCAAGTAGCCGTCGAGCTGTTTCCACGGCGTGCCGTTGTTGTAGTAGTCGCCACGACCCCAATTCTTCGTCCAGAGATAGTGTCTCGATTCATCGCCGCAGCCAAAGTACAAGCAAGCCTTCTCGGCGTTAGGGTCTACAGCTCTCACGGACGTCTTCTCGCCATGACTATGACCGGCGTTGTACGTCTCTTCGATCTGCTGCGCCTTTGCTTCGGCTTCAGTGTAGCTCTCGCACGTGAACACTTGCCGATCACGAGTAACAATCTCGAGATAGAAATTGCGCATATTACCTTCCAATGGCGAGTAGAAACAGATCTAGTAGCAACGCAAAGAGCTTGCACATCACTGCGCCGCCATGGGATCGAATCCTGTCTCACGAACGAAAGCGTCCCTGAGCGCCCGGAAAAGCAAGCTATCGACGTGACCGTAGGCCAGCCACTCGTTCCAAGCTGCCTGTGCCCATGAACCACGACGGACACGATAGACAGCAATCAAAAGACCAGTGCGGTCCTGACCGTGTTCGCAATGCACCAATACAGGCCGTGGTACGTCATCGAGATCATCGAGCGCGCTCTGTAAATCATCGTGGTCGACTGGTCCCGCCGGTAACCACGGGTGCTCATAGCGCTCGACGCCCTCAGGTACCTCATCGCGAGCCTCGAGCGCGCTGTTGAGCTTGATGACGCTCTTGAGCCCGTACTGGTCGCGCATTGCGCGTAGCTCAGTGCCCGAAGGTTGTCCGCTACGAAAAACAGCGCAGTGATTGGCAACGTCGTGCTCAACACAGAAGAGCCATGGTGGTAGATCTTTGGTCGTGAGCAATCCCTCAGGCACAACCAACGGCACATGCGCGCAGCCGCCAAGTATCACCAACGCAACCGTGATGCAGATGGCGATGAGAACAACGACACGCATCAGTAAGCACAGTCGCCGGCTTCACAAGTCGGCGACAAACAATTAGGACAGACCCATCCAGTATTTTCAGATCGACGTTGCGGTTGATTGTTTTGTCGAACCACGCGTGGCTTTTGTGCTGCCTGACGTTCCTTGATTTGTCGATCTTGTCGGCGCAGCCACGGATGCCCTGGCGCCTGCTTCGGCATCAGAACACCAAATCACGAGGACGAAACGTCCGCTTCTCAGGCTCGAGCGGACGCGGCGCGGCACCGTGCCATTTGGCATCGCTTGGTAATGGATCGCGCGTAACGTGGATGGTTCCACGCGTACGCTGCATGCGCCGCTGCAAATGATCCCCGTCTCGCCGATTCCTCTCTTCCATCGCAATATCGTCTCGCATTATCCCCTCACTCACACTGTTTGCTGTACTGCGCTCCGTAGAACCCGCCTAGATAATCTGCTATTGCGCCGACGAGTGAAAATACAGCCGCTCCGCCGGCCATAATGTCGCGTGCGACCTCATTTGTCGAGAATATGCCCGCGCCAGTTGCTGCGCCTGAGCCGACAGCCCCGGTGATGATGCCGGTGAGATGCCCCGCGAGGGTCTTATTTGAGAGCTTCACGCATGCGGGGCTTGGTGGTGCAACCGCGGCGAGACGTCCTTCGACGACGTGTGGCGGACGACCAGGGCGAAGGTGAGTGCAGGCGAGAAGAAAGATAGTGATTAGTGGCGTGGCGCGCATGAGGGATCGTCGCAGCTATCGGCGACGCAGTAGATGTGAGTGGAGGTGATGCATTTGCGGTCGGGGTCGGGGCAGATCGCGCACTCGACGTCGTCACGCACGCGATTGCACAACATCGGCGCTGCGTGTAGCGGTGCCGGGCATGCAGCGACAGCGGGTTGTGTCGCTGCGAGGTGCTTGTGGTTGATGGCACAGTCCACACCAATCAACGCACTTCCCATGAGCACCACACCTACGAGCATTTCACCGAACGCGCGCATTACGTCTCCAGCTTTGGGTGTGCGCACGACCCTTCATGATCGCGGTGGATTATCGTGTCTACGTTCGTCGAGATTGACGCGCTCGAGATGAAAGAGCACCTTCGACAACGCGCTCAGTCGCTCGACCAGCGGCGCGACCCCAAGCGACATGGCCTGACCAGCGTACGGCTCATCAGGTTCATACACGACGTCATGATCGAAATTCTTGGCCACGAGCCGCTTGGCGTAGTCGAGCAGCTCCGTCTCGTTCTCGACCCAGAGCACGCGCAACGCGGTACGCTTGTCGACGGGCGCGATGCGGACGCATTCTTGGGCGGCGTGGCCGATGTCGATCGCCTGACGCGTCTTGGTGATGTCCTTACGCACGAGAACGTAACAGACCGGATGCTTTTTGACGTCGTCACTCACGCTTGTTTCTTTCGCTGGAGAACTTTGTCGACAATCTTCCGTACATCTTCTGGAAGACGCGATGACGATGAGTACAACTTTTCAATCTCAGCCTGCTGATCTTCACTCATCGCAGCGCGAACATCGGTGAGTGCTGTCGCATACACGGCTTCTAACTCCTGGCTGAGATCACCTTCTTCTGCTCGACGAGATAGCAGATCGTCTAATATGAGCGTGTACAGTCGAATCACGCCGGCACCACAATCAGCGACGACGGCTTAACTCCTGCTCGGCGCATACGAGCTGCCCGACGCGAGGTCTCGCTGGCCACGCGCTTCGACTTGCGGGCCAGGGCGCCGGTCACCTGCGTCCACTGACCCGAGCCCAGCTCGACTTGCAGCTGATAGCCATTGGGCAGGACGATGTTGCTGGAGCACTTGCCGCGGAAGTCCCACGGCCCTGATGAGCCCTCTAGAAACGCGCTCGGTAATGAGAAGTTTTCGACCGGAACGTCATCAATGATGTAAGTAGGATCGGAATCCTCGACGCGATCAGAAACTTCCCCGGCCCATATCAGGTTACCGACTTGATAGCAGAGGGTGGCGAGTGGGTCGCCGATCATCTCGAGGATTTCGTGCGACAGACAGGACTGCCATTTCACGTTGTCGTCTTTGCAGGTCTGCACGCCAACTTCGCCGGTTGGTACCGCGCCATCGAGCCAATGTGAACCCAGCGTACCCGCGTCGCTCGAGAGCTTCACGATTCGAACGATGCGGTCGCCGGACTGGGGCTTCTCAGTCTGACTGTCACCGATGTAGTGGATGACGTCTGACTGAAGCCACTTGGGCGCGAAGTCCAACGCGACTTGGCGCTGGATAGCGTCGCAAGCTTTTTGTCCGTCGGCGTTACTGACGAGATCGATACAGCCGTTGGGAACGAGAATGGACATTACGTCATCTCCGCAATACGTCGACGAGATAGCCGCGACGCGACTTCGCTGACGAACATTTGCGAAGTCGCGTCGCCTTGGTGTTTTTGGACTTCTTACGAGCCATGCGCCTTCAAGAAATCCTTGGCGGCGGTAACGCCCGCGGGATTCTTCTCGCCGAGGCCCGAGCCGAGCCATGACTGGACGGCGCACGTGACGGCGTCGACGCCGGCTCTACCGGCGAGGGCTTCGAGCTGGCCTTTAATGATGGTGGGATTGGAGCCGGTGGTGAGATCGTTCCAGACTTCCTTACCGACGTCGGGGGCAGCGGCCAACCCACGCAGCTCCATGCAGGACGCGAACGCTTGGCCGAAGGCTTTCTCTGACGGCGTCACATGCACGCAGCCGATGAAGCTGAAAAGCGCGAGCGAGAACACCAACGGGACGTAGGCGCTGACCTTGTTGATCGTCGGTGGCAGCCCGCCCGCCCCGCTCGACTTCATCGCCAAAACCTTCGCCTTCTGTTCACTGCCACTGTTGGACGCGTTGTCCACGGCAAAGTAGGTGAGCCCGCCACCAATGAGCGCAGCTTCGAGCGCTTGAAGATTCCACCCATGCTGGAGCGCCTGAATCAACCCCGGCGTCACGGCCGCAATGAATCCGCTGATTGCTGCGCCCGATGTACTGTGAATGAACGCGGCGACCTTGCCAGTCTTGGCGTTGGTGAGCTTGCGCGTGAGCCACGCAATGAAGATGACGACGAGCATGGCAAACCCAGCCCATCCTGACGGCAGCTGCACAGGCGCGCTGGTCACAACGGTTCCGGCATCCGCGAATGCGGTAGCGAAAACGAACAAGGAAAACAGCATGACGAGAGGAAAGAACAATCGATGCACGGTTTTCATGGGCAGTCTCCAGTGAGATGAGCTGTGCACCAGATTACCACTATTGCGGCTACATTTGCAATTTCGGGGGTGGAAGTTGCGTGTATGGCGCCATGCATGTTTCAATACAGTAGTGATTCGAGGTTATGCATGCATATCACCAAGAGAGAGCTGTAATAAGGAGACGAATCATGGCGCTAGTGGTCGCGACGCGCAGGGGCATGGATGAGGACACTCGGGAGATGGAGGTAGCGACGCAGCGTTTTCTTGATCTTGTAGAGGAGCCGATCGCCGATGCCGACGCCTACGAACGAAACCATGTTCTGGCAGAAGCTCGAGGAGATCAAGACACTCCTCGAAGAGCTGAAGACTCAGCAAGATACGCAAAATGAACGTCAGGGCGCAACCGCCCGGTCCGTTACGCGTCTTGCTCAGGGTCTGACCAAGAACGAAGAGCTTCGCCGTGGCGAAGACACCGAACTCGCTCGCATAACGAAAGCTATCATCGAGTTCGGTGCAATTCTCTCGACCCGCGATGTCGGCCGCATGACACCTGAACAGCTCGCCGGTCGCATCACACTCGAGACCGCAAGTCGCGTTCGCTCGATACTCTATGCTCGTGCACGAGGCGAAGCTGATCCGTTGCCTCCGACACCGAACGTCCCTGTTGCAGTGCTGGGTGAGACGTCGAGCGGCGCCGAAATCATTGGTCCTGTTTCCGGCGTGCCCGTAATGCACATGCATCGACGTAAGACGGATAATAGCGTGACTATCAAGACCGATCGCGAAGGCAACGCTTCGCTCGTCACGAACCTGCAATTTAAGACGCTGGGTAAGTGGATCTTGAAAGTGCTCGGCTGGGCCGTCGGCGCCGCAGCGCTCATCTACGAGATCATCAAGAATCTAAAAGGTGGGGCTGGTAGCGGTCACTAAGCCATCCTACGACTCGTAATACGCGTCACGTCCCACGACTCCGATGCGGATTGCCGTTACGGCGGCTCCGATCGTTGCCTCGGTCATTGCCCCGCTGCTCACGCTCGCCGTTGCCGGCGACGTTCTGACGTGGAGGACGCGGATTGGCGACAGCGACACGAATGCTGCGACCGCCCAGCATCGAATCGTGCAGCTGATTGATGGCCTCGCGCGCGTCTTCGTTCGTCGACATCTGCACGAACGCGAAGCCTCGAGCGCGGCCTGTCTCACGGTCAGTGATGATCTTGACATCACTCACTGGTCCGAACGCCTCGAACGCGGCTCGAATCTCCTGCTCGTTGGTCTCGTAGTTGAGGTTGCTGACGTAAAGGCGGCTGTTTTCGTTGCTCACTGGATAGCTCCCCTGAAGAGGTGACCAGGAAATACTATCACAAATCAGAAATAGATGCCGGCCACGGCTGCGAGCACTGCTGCCACTGCTGCTGCGGTGAAGATGATACGACGGAGTCGCCGTCGACGCTGTTCCGCTTCATCCATGAACATGTCCTGCTCATTGAGTCCCCTACCTTGATACAGCCGATTCGGCATGTTTCCCCTCCCTACGTTGCAATTCGTAATCGAAGCGATCGACCCACGCCCGCCATCTCTCCAGCCGACGTATACTCTTGAGCGCCAACGCTACCGTCCGTGCGTGAGGTGTGTTCATTTCGACGGTGAAGATCCATTCGTCGTTGACGATGCGCCGTTTGAGATAGTCTCGCGCTGCGGCGACGTGTGCATTCGCCATGCTGCCGACATGTATCTTGTGTTTTCGGGCGCTCCACATGGCATCGTCATCAACAACCCGCCATTCAACAACACCATCTTGCTGTCTGGTTTCAGCATTGATGAGCCACGCACGATATACGCTCAGCCTCTTTCATGACTAGCTCGTGATTGATGGGTCGTATTTCGTCAAGCATCGGAACTCACTTTGGAAGCGACTCTGCCGCCTTCTTGAGCGCGGCTTTGATCTGATTTTCCTTCGTGATGATCGCGTCCATCTTACCTTTGTCGATGTAGCTCTTCACCGCATCCGCCAACATTTCTTCGAGTGTGTCCGGCGGAAGCGCGTCCAGCTCCCACGACGAATCACCGTACTTCTCGATGTACGCGGCGGCTCGTGAGTCAGTCACCTTGGCCGGATTAGGTGGACAACGGTACTCCTCGATCTGCGCCATCGTTAGAGCAAGCTTCCGTATATCGAGCCACTGCGGGCACCCGAACTCGATGAGTCGTTCGCGGATATCGCGCACCATGTCCTCACCGGATGGATCATGGTCTCCAAGGTAAATGACCACTGGCCGCGCAAACAAGCCCGACCGATACTGGATTCGATCAGCGCTCTCCTTCATGGCGCTCGCGCTCGAGTAGCCCCGGTTTACCATCATAGTGACGTGAAACACGTCGGAGACCGTAGCCAGAACTCCAGCGAGGGCGGCCTTCTCGACCCAGATCTCGACGTAGAAGTGCTGGCCCTCCCATCGGTTGAGACGGAACTCCTCGTACACCGTCTTGAGTGCATCTGCGCCGCTCTTGTACTCGCTGGGTCGCTGGGCTGCGCGATTTCGATCTTCGATGCGGTCCCAGTCAATCATCCCGGCGTACCGCGCCTTCGTCACGATGTCTTGAATGCGGTCGTACGATTTCTGCGTGTTCGGAATCCAGTCATTGGCCACGAATCGGTAATACAGCTGGCGCACCGATACGCGACCCGAATACTCGGCCAGGATTCTATTCATCCTGGCGATGATATCGATCGTATCACCTTTGAAGTCCAGGTCGCGAAATCGAATCTTGGCCACGCTACTCTCCTAACTCGCGCTTGAGTCGCTCCAGCTCCGAACGCTTCTTCGCTTGTTCGTCTTCTTGACGACGTTCCGTCAGTTGCTGTTCCTTGACCTTCACGAACGGCATCGCGTCCTCGACCTCGCTCACGACGAGGGCGGAGCTGAGCTGTCGATCCGAGGACACGTTGAGACGTGCCTCTTCGATCGTCGCGCCTTCAAGTGGACAACCATCACCACTCTGCCGCATCCACAAATAGAATTTCATTTTCATTTCTCCAATTGCTTCGCGTTCGTGCGCGCCTTCACCTGCGGGTCGAGTCCGATCTTCTCACCCTTCTTCATACCGGCACTGAATGCACTGTGGTCGCGCCGGGCATGCTCTTTCATTTCTTTTCGAAGCGTTCGCTCGTCTTCACGAGCCCACCGACGCCGCTTCTTCTCGTATTCCTTGGCTTCGCGCGCGAGTCGACGTTGCCTCTGCCGCTGTGTCTCAACCGGCTCCGGCTCGGACTCAGCCGCGGGCTCCTTCTTGCCCTCAGCTTCATCGATAAGTCGTTGCTGCTCTTCCTCACGCTCTTCAGCTTCCCGTTGCGCACGACGACGCGCGAGTGTTCCCGGCTCATACCCGTATGCCATCTCCCAATTGGCTTCGTGTTCGCGCTCGTCATAGACGCTTGAGAGCACGAGCGCGGTTGCCGGCAGCTGCGCTTCGACCTCCGGTTCCGGCTCAGCTCCCGCGCCTGGCGTCCAATCGTCTTTCACGACCTCGGGACGATCGGGGTCTGCCGGCGGCTGCTGTGCCTTTCGACCCGTCCTGTCGTAGGCGCCACGCTTCATCTCTTCTGCAATCTCTTCTGGCGTTGGTTCCCGTGCCCCCGCTCCAAGTCGCTTCTGCAATCGCGCCTTTGCTTGCGCAGCGTAGAACGCCTCTTCCTCGGCCTTTACTTTGGCGTCGTGCTCGGCCATGAGATCGGCGCGACGTAGCGCGAGACGTTCGCAGAGCTTGGCCGCGCAGCCTTCTTTCCACGAGGACGCCGAACGAGAGAAGCGCTCGCCCTTGTCCGTGATCGGAACATTGTCCTCCACCGCCCGACACAGATAATCAAACATCAGCTGCGTCGTGATGACGTTGGCCTTGCGCCCAATGAATCGATGCACCGCGCGTTTGACTCGGCGACCGTCAGACCCCCAAGCAATGAAACCGTCAGCGCCTTTGCGCGACTCCATGCGGATGATGTGCAGGCAGAAATTCGCTTCGGCGACGTACTTCGCCAGCTCTCGCTGCCACTTGAAGCGTGCACGCGAGGCCGATTTTTCCTCGACACGCACCGCGCCCATGTCCTCCGCCGAGCTACCCGCCGCGTCCACGGTCGCCATGTCCAGGTTGTATTTGGCCATGAGCCCCTGAACGATTTTCATCGCCGTATCCGACTCTTCGTCCGTCGCACCGCGACCGTCCTTGGTCCGCGAGAGCAGCTTCTGAATCTTGCGGATTACGGCGTCGATGTTCGGATTCTTGTCGTCGTCTTCAGTCATTGGCCTTCCTTCACGACCCAAACACCGTCGTCGGTACACACGATATTCCCGGCCCGAACCTCAGCGTTGAGCCAGTCGACGATGTCAGCTTTAGATAATCCTGCTTCGCGCTTCGTCCTGATAAGCAAAGCGATCGAGTGATGAGGCTCCATACACGTGTAGTGATTCTTGACCTCACACTCGATACGGCCTACGGAGGCGCCAATCGGACCACCACAGATCACGAATGGTCCTTCCGTGTAGGTGATGTTGTTGGCCCAATAATCCACATACTGTGCCATTCGCTATGCTTTCTCTTCAAGCAACCGCAACGCGCCTCGCTTCGCGAGCTTGACGAGGTGCTCAGGTCCGATCAACCCGCGGGCCTTCTCTTCCACCATCACAATGAGCACGCGCTTCGCCAGCCGCTCCAATACCTTTTGCGCGGCGGGCTCTTTGAACGCACCCGGTCGGACCTCACGCGCCACGAGCGCCTGCGTGCCTATGTCATGAATCACGCCCTTATCTAGGGTGACATCGAACATCACGCCGAGTCGATCTGGGCGCTCCATGTTGCGAAAAATCTTGCCAGGGTCCAGCAGCCACACGCACACGAAATTGCGACACGACTGCGGCCGGTCGTTGTAGATCGAGCAGCCCTGTACAACCTCGTGGCGGCACGGCTTGAACGCTGGCTTGTCCAGCTCCTCGACACCCATTACGGTGCAGCACGCGGTACACGAGCCACACTGACGCATTGGTTGACTCATCGCACACTTCCGATCGGAATCCAGTTGCCGTCTGCGTCCTCTTCATAAGGCTCGTTCGGTCGCCAACCCTCGACGCGGCAATAAAGATTGCGCCCATCGTTAGTCGTACCGAGCAAATGCGCCGGAGCTAGCTCACCAGTCGCGAGATTGTAATAGCCGCTGAACATGGCTACCCGACCAGCTTTTGGAAGTCAGGTATGTATCGATCGCGAATGTCCTTGAAACAGTCGCCGTGACCGAGCGCCTTGGCCGCGTCCTGCATGCCCTCGAGCCGGCCAAAGACACCACGATCACCGCCAGACTTGATGAACATCTGGCACTGTTGCTCATACAACTTACGCGCTTCTTTCGTCGCTTCCATCGTAGCCCTCCTCATTTCGTGGTCTCCTTTGTTTTCTCGTTCCAGCACTTCTCGTGCGTGTAGCTCGTCTCGCGTCGATATGCGCGTTGAGCCGGTGAGATGTCCTCGCCACACAGCACGCATTTTTTGTAACTCATGACGACTGCGCGCTCCCACTGCTTCAGATCGGGCAGTTCGCGCGCCTTGACCACCGTGCGCAACGCCTCTTCAAACGCTGACTGCTTTTCGCCCGGCTCCTTAGACGACAGCCCCAGGCGCAGTAGATCTTCCAGACGTTTCAGTAAGCGATGGTCAGTCACAATGTTCTCCACTGACGGTCTAATCGACCGACTTGAGCGGTCACCCAGAATTAGGATTTAGTCGATAGACCGTCAGTGCAGCCGGCGACCGCCCTTCACAAGCACGGTCGCCGTTGTGACTACTCTTCGTCCTCGTTCTCTTCATCCTCCTCGTCTTCCTCTTCGTCCTCTTCGGCGACCTCCTCCGCGAAGAGCTGATCCCAGGCGTAGAACGTGGCGGCCGGCGAGTTGTCGCCCAACAACTCGTCGTGCGCCCACTCGCGCGCAAGAATCAGTTGGGACGCCCCCTCCTCGGTCTTGTCCTCCATGATGTCGTTGTCCTCGTCGTACCAGACCGCCCGGCTGTACACGCCCTGAATCATCTCGAGCGTGGGCTTCTCGATCTCGAACAGCCCCTTGGCAATCTCGATCGCAACCTTGTGCCCCTTGCCGATCTTCAACCCGTAGCCCTTCGTACCCTTCTTCATTTGCGTTCTCCTGTCTGGTTTAGAAACATAGAAAGCTACTCGCGCTCGCGTGCGATCGAAATCTTCAACGTCCGACCACCAAATTGCGTCCCGTCAAACTGCTTCACCGCATCCGCGGCTTCGACCGGCGTCGCGAACTCGACGAAACCGAAGCCTCGCGATTTGCCTGTCTCCCGATCACGTATCAATGACACGCGTTCGATTTTACGAGGTGAAAAGAGAGCCGACAACTCGTTCTGGTTGGTGTCGAAAGACAAGTTGCCGACGTAGATCGTCCGCTTGTTCATGCCGCCGTCTCCTTTTGGTGCTTCTTGAACTCACGCACAATCCGCGTCGCCAGCTGCTCACAACGCTTGGTCTGCCAATAGCGCGCGAACGCATACACGATCTCGACCCTGTCACCGCCCGTCTGCACCTCGCACGCTTCGGCAAACGTCAGCACACCATCGACGTCATCAATCTCGAATCCCATCATCCGCATCGCCATGATGGTGATGGCGAACGTGTGGATCTCATTCGTCTCATTCGCGCCCCAGCCGTTACGACGATGCACTGAAAGATGGCTGCCACGATGTGGATGCTCTTCGAGCTTCGTCGTGATTGACTTGGCCAGATTCTCTTTCAGTGGCAGACCTAGCAACAGTGCATGTGACAGCTCGTGACACGCGTGCTCAACGCAGCTCGACTGATAGTCACCGCACGGAACGATGTCGTCACCTTCTGGCGGCATATTGAGCGTCCACTTTTCGTCCATGAACATGGCAACCTTGTACAGGCGCTCGAGTAAAATCTTATCCATGCTTCACCTGTGATGACGCGGCATATGCCGATTACGTCGCAGCAGCTCTGAATGCAGCTTCTTTGCTGCCGGCGTCAGAGGGCGGAGGTCGTGAGCCCGGAAGTACATCCAGTGACACAGCTCTTCGGGATCGGTTGGTTTATCGTCGTCCTCGAGACCGCGCCCGTAAATCCACATACCAGGACTAAACTCACCGGGATTGTCTCGAGGATCTTCCTTGCCGATGCCTACGGCCTCGACCAAAGCACCAGGCTCATATACGCTATGATTGGTCGCCTCGAAGAGCAACGCGTTATCAAATGTGTCCACCGTGGCGCAGTCGCTACACTGACAATCACAGGGACGCTTGGGAGCGCGCACACCAGGACATCTAGGCCACGTACAACAATGATTGACGACCTCGCCCTCTTCTTCACCGACGATAATGCTCATGGGCTTACTCGTCGACCAGTCTATGATCGACAAATCCACTACCGATGAGCCGCGCAAGCTCACAACGCCATTTGACTGCCTCAGCGTTGCAAGTCTTCTCGCGTTCGTCGATGGACAGATTGGGATATGCCGCTTGTGCTACTCGCTGCACGTGCGCCAACACGAGCAAGTTGTTGCTCGCATACGCCTCCATCGCAGCGCGGATGATCTCCCGTACTTCCAGCGCTTGCGGGAGCGACAACAACGCTGGTAGTTCGATTATGATTTTGCTTTTGGTCATGGTCGTAGCCCTCCTTTGAATTGCTACTTCTTCTCTTCGGTTCTCTTCTTGTCTTCCAACAACAATCGAGCCAGCTCAATATTCTTCGCGATCTGGCTCATGTCCCCGACCACCTTCAACATCTCCTTGTTGAGATCGTCCGACACGCACACCGTGAGCATGCCCAGAATCCTGGCGCTGTTCTCTACCAGCACACCAGCTTGCCTAACGCTCGCCAAGATCTTCGTGTCGTTATCGCTCCACGCCATGCGTCGTCTCCTTCGTAGCCCCAAAACGTTCGTCGAGCTTCTCGATCAACTCTTCCAGCTCGGGCCAGTCGTTCGTCCAGCCAGCGTACGCGGCCACCAACAACTGATGCGCCGACTTCAACAACTCTTCACCAGCAACCAGCCACTCGCCGAGCTGGCGCTCCTCGGAATGAAATTGATTGAGCTTGAGCGTGGCCTTCTGCCGCCACTCTGTACTGGTCTGGAATGGCGACGGCTCTTGCAGTTGCTTCTGAATCTTCGAGCACTCGTACCGAAGTTGCTTCGCGCGCTCGATCGCCTCGCTGTAGGAGGCTGGCGTAATCAGCCGCCCCGACTTATCCAATGCAGGTCTCACGACTTCGCCTCCGCCTTCACGTTGCTCTGAATCCTTGCGTACGTCCCGCGGCCAACCTGCTCAGCCTTGCCCGACTTGACCAGCTTCCGCAGTGAATTGCGCACCCACGACTTAGCTTTCTCGACACTCGGGCGATTCTTGAATGCCTCCGCCGCCATCTGATCGATGGTGAGCGCATCGGCAGTCCCGAGAGCCGCGAGCACCTTCTGCTCTTTGTCGTTGAGTGACGACTCGTCCAACAGGTGATCAACGCTTTCAACTTTCTTCAAACGCACAACTTGCTCGGCGACCTTTTCAATCGCTTGCGGTGTCGCTAAGACTGCCTCCAGCTCAACCGGTGCCACCGGCACAAGCTCAGGCGCGGGTTTCTTCGACGCCTTGGGCTTTGCGTTCGAGATGATGAGCTTGGGCTTGATCTTCGGCGCCGCTTCTCCCGACAGCATCGCCCAGAGTTGTTTGCCAATAGACAAGCCCGTCAGATACTCGTCCTCGACGATGCCGGACGCTCTCAATGCGCTCTCGGGGTCGAGCCCGTCGGTTGCCGTCGACACGGCGACCTTGGCAATCAACAGCTCGTACATCTGTTGCTG